>ENA-OPDE01000112-OPDE01000112.1-human-gut-metagenome-genome-assembly--contig:-NODE-112-length-55968-cov-3.180745_pt1 | contig 55968 bp, 48 predicted proteins | sample MGYA00241261_ERZ501502 | MGnify/ENA primary metagenome ERZ501502 (study PRJEB25962, sample SAMEA2042450) | human gut metagenome | biome: human gut; feature: human-associated habitat; material: faeces... | reverse complement strand
CGGCTCAAGATCGCCCACGATGCGCGGACGCGTTCTAAGGAGAGCAAAGTAAAGAAGGAAGCTTTGTTGATGGACGTTGACGCGCCAACCGTCGCCGACGCTGCACTACAAAAGCAATGCTCGTTTGTCATCCACGGTCATACTCATCAACCCGGAGAATATGCGCTTAGCGAAGAGCTGAAACGTTTTGTGCTGCCGGACTGGCGATTTTGCGCAGCCAACTGTTTTAAAGGCGGTTACTTGACCTTTATAAACGCAACGCCTGTTTTACAAACCTTTCAGTAAGTTACAAGAAAGGCTCCCGACCGTGCGAGCTTTCTCTAAAATGGATAGTGAGACAGATATTGAACCGGGGTGCAAAGTGATCAAAAAAGTTCTGAAATTAGCGCTCATTACCGCTGCGTTTGTCGCTGTTACCGGTTGCGCTTCACCCACAGTGAAAACCAATGTAGCGATTTCGTCGAAACTGTCCATGACGCCCGATCTCAATCCGGGCCTCCACGCCATGCCTGATTGGGGTGACAAGATTGCCATTGTTCCGGCCTCAAAATCTAAGCAAAATGACGCCACCTACCGGTCTATCGCCTCGAGCATGCAGAATGTTTTGGCAGCAGCTCATCTTGAAACGGTTAAGGCCGGAAGCGGCGAAAAGTACCGCATGAGCATTGACTGGTCGGTCAAACCTTCCCGTATTATCCAACGCTCCGAAAGCGTTCCTGTCACCTACTTGGGCGGTGGCTTTGGTTGGGGCTGGGGACACCATAGACACTGGCATGGTCCCTACGCAGGATTTGGTCCGCAAGTGGCTTTTGCGACCAGGGTCTACAACCAACAGCTTTATATGCGTGAATTGGATGTCAAACTGCTTGAAATGAAGGGCTCGCGAGCAACGACTGTCTTTACGGCGATCGTTAAAAACGAGGCTACCTGCAACCGCATTGACGACATTTTGCCCTACATGGTGAAATCGGCCATTGATAACCTTTATGCGCAAGACGGCACTGTTAAAGTGGTTGAGTTGCCTGAAGTCTCTGAAGTATGTCGTTAGTTATTGAAAAGGACGCCCCTTGGGCGCTCGTTACCGGGGCAACGGGCGGCTTGGGATTGCAGTTTTGTGAGTTGCTTGCCGCCCGGGGTTATCGTCTTGTCATCACAGCCCGCGATACTGCCCGACTGGCGGAAATGCGTGAACTGATTCCACAGGCCCAACTTGCCCTAGCCGGCGATCTGACCGATCCCGTGTGTCTGAAAAACTTACTCAATCATCTCAAACGAGAAAATATTGAACCTGAGGTCCTGATCAATAACGCAGGATTCGGTCTGTATGGTGAAACGCTTGAGCAAAATAGCGCTGAAAACATCAATCTGGTTGACTTAAACGTCCGAGCTCTCACCACTCTGACGTTGGCATTGGCGCCAAGCATGAGGGCAAAACGCAAAGGCTATATCCTCAACGTCGCATCAATTGCGGCTTTCATGCCCTGCCCTTATTTGTCGGTGTACGGAGCCAGCAAAGCCTATGTATTGAGTTTTTCTGAAGCCTTGCATGAAGAGCTCAAAACCGAAGGCGTACACGTTACGGCGCTTTGCCCGGGCCCGGTTAAAACCAATTTTTGGAACCGGGCCGGTGTCAGCGAGTGTGATCGTTTCGAATTTGCTATCACCGATGCTCGTTCTGTGGCAGAGCGAGGATTGAGCGCTCTTTTCAAAAATAAAGCTCTAGCCACTTACGGAATATTAAATAAACTCCTGACGGTTTCGTCCCAGCTCGCCCCCAAAGGTCTTACGCGGTTGATCGCAAAAGAAGTGCTGAGATTGGCTGTGAAAAAATAATCACCATAGCCCTTGCAACTTTATGGGAAACCGTGCATAATTCCACCCTACGCGCCGGTAGCTCAGTTGGATAGAGTACCTGGCTACGAACCAGGGGGTCGCGGGTTCGAATCCTACCCGGCGCACCAAATTCAAGAGGGAAGCTTTAAAAGCTTCCCTTTTTTCGTTTTATACCTACATTTACTTATTGTTCTTTGCCTTTCAGCCTGCTTAAATTGTATTGTTGATCGATCAATTAAGGAGAAACCAATGGCCCAAGAACTCAATGTCGTTGATGTCTATAACGATTTACATCAAATTCCTGAATTGGGATTCCAAGAATTTAAGACAAGCGCCTATATCGCTGAAAAACTCAAGCAGATGGGTTATGAAGTAACCACTGGCGTTGGCAAAACCGGAGTCGTCGCCGTCGAAAAAGGCGCTCAAGAGGGTCCGTGCGTCATGATTCGTGCGGATATGGACGCACTGCCTTTTAAAGTTAACGGCGAAGACAAGGTTATTCATGCCTGCGGTCACGATTCTCACTGTGCAATGCTTTTAGCGATCGCCTCCCGGCTGCAGGGCAAGATTAAACGCGGAACCTTAAAGTTGCTCTTTCAGCCCGGTGAAGAAACGCTCAAAGGCGCTTTGTCCGTTATCGATGACGGTGTGCTTGAAGACGTTGATATCGCCTTAGGACTTCATATCCGTCCCGCTACCGATATTCCGGATGGCACCGTAGCAGCCACATTGATGCACTCAGCAAGCATCTTTGTCCGCATTGATGTCGAGGGGCTTTCCTCTCATGCTTCCCGTCCGCATTTGGGTGTGAACTGCGCTGAAATGCTTGCGGCCATCGTTCAAAATGCAGGCCTTCTGAAGTTTGCGCCGACGCTTACCTGGTCCATGAAATGCACCAAGATTGATGTGGGCGGTGCGGCTATTAACGTCATTCCTGATAAGGGCTACTGCATGTATGACGTGCGCGCTCAAACCAATCCGCTTATGAAGGACATGCTTGAAAAGCTTGAGAAGAGCGCTCAAAGCACGGCAGCTGCTTTTGGCGGTAAAGCCAAGATGACGCTTTTAGGCGATGTGATTCCTGCCTGTGAATATGACGATGAACTCGTCAAAGAAATGAGCGACTGCATCGCTGAAACGTTGGGTGCGGATAAACTTCGTGCCACGAGTATCGGCGGCGGTGAAGACTTCCACTTCTTTAAGATCAAGAAACCGTCTCTTCGCACCGCTTATATCGGTGTCGGCGCCGGTGCAACGCCCGGCTTGCATCACCCGGATATGAAACTCAATCCTGAGTCTCTTATCAACGGCGTGAAGGTTATGGAAGCTTTTGCGTTGAAGTACTTAGGTTAATGACCAAAAAGCCCGGGAAAACCGGGCTTTTTTCTATCCTTGCATTAAGGAAAGCAGCGTGGCATCCGCATGCCACTCGATGCGGTATCGTGTTTCATCGCCATCGCCCTGATAGCGCACGTCCATTCCGAGGCCTGCTGCAAAGATCAGATCCTCCCCACTCCACAATAAAGGAAGTTTAGAGCGGTCAAACTCTGCAATCTCAGCCTTTTGATAAAGGTCTTTGAGATGTTTGCGGGGACGGTTTTTGAAAAGCTTTAACTTTTCACCGCCCTGACGGGGTCTGGCTTGCAGTTCTCTGTCTGTGAAATAGGATTCTGCGATACCGGGTTCGTCGTCTTTGGCCAAGCTGATCACAAGCTCTCCGCCCCAAGAAGGCAGAGAGTAGCGGCCCGGGCCCGTCCAATGGAGCGTTTCAAACTGCGTACGGTCTTTTTTCTGACCGGCCGTCTCTCTCATCACAAGCTTTGACCCATGACGCCTGATTTCAAGATTGGTACCAACCTTGATCGCGAGTTTGGTGTCGTTGTGCGTGAGACGCGTCTGTTTGAGAGCCTCATCAAGCTTTGCTTTAGAAGGCGGCAGGAGACCAAAACTTTCAATCCAGGCTCTCAGCACCAATGCCTGACGGGAGTCCGACAGTTTTAGCAGCGCATCAATCGAAAGAGCACGATCGGCGTCTTGAATTCTTTGCAAGTCTTCATGCGCTACTTCTTTGAGAACCTGTGCACTTTGAGCGATAAGCTCCACAGAGCGGGCTGCGGCTTCCTTAAAACCCGGACGAATCGTTTCCATCACAGGCAGCACTTCATGGCGAATGGCGTTGCGAAGATAGGCCGTATCGGCATTACTCTCATCTTCAACCCAAGTCAGATTGTTGAGTTCAAGATAGCGCTCAAGAAGTTCTCGAGGCAGGCGCATCAAGGGACGCACCAACTTCACTGCGCCCACCGAACGGGCTACAGGGAACGTAGCCAAACCGTCCACACCCGCGCCTCGCATCCATTGAATGAGGAACGTTTCAAGGCGGTCATCCTGATGATGAGCGGTCATCACCATGTGTGAATCAAATGCTTCGGCAGCTTTGAAAATCGCTTCGTAACGCGCTTTACGGGCTGCAGCCTCTACGCCTTCCCCTTTGCTCTTAACGCGCACATAGGCCACTTTGAAATTAACACCGAGCGCCTCAGCAGTCTGCCTGCAAAACCTTGCCCATTTATTGGCATTAGGGCTTAAGGCGTGGTGCACATGCACTGCGAGAATATCTTCAATAGGGCTGTTTCGTTTATCGCGCAGGACACAGAGCGCTTTGAGCAAGGCAACAGAGTCTCGGCCGCCGGAAAATCCGACGGTGATACGAACCTTTTTGGAAAAGTCTCGGGCAGCGCTAAAAAGATTCGCCTGAGAGCCCTGCCCGCAAGCTTCACTGATCGCTTCGCGCAGGGCTGCAAGAAGTTTTCCCTCTACGGTGCGAAGCGAGAGCGTCGCAGCGGATCGGGTTTTATGCGGCTGTGTCTTCAGACTTCTTGTCGGCATTGTGGCTCTTCGTGCGCGTTACACGTTTTTTAGTCGTTTTGACGGGCTGCTCTTCGTGAATGCTTTCGTGCTCGGCAATCGGTTCGAGCACTTTATCGAGCTCTTTTTCTTCAAATTTACCGTACGCAAGCAAGCGTTCAAGACGACGCGATACCAAGTCATCCAAATTCATCGCATTGAATTGACGCATTTGGTCAGTGAGCGTCTTCTTTAAGCTTGCACCCATCAGCTGCGGATCGCGGTGAGCACCGCCCAAGGGTTCGGACAAAACCCGATCCACGAGGCCCAGTTCACGCAAACGATCGGCCGTCAAACCCAAGGCTTGAGCGGCTTCCGGTGCACGGGAGGCATCCTTCCACAAAATGGAAGCACAGCCTTCGGGGCTGATTACGGAGTAAATGGAGTACTGCAAAATGTTAACGGTGTCGGCCACAGCAATAGCCAAAGCTCCGCCCGAGCCGCCTTCACCGATCACCGTTGCGATAATCGGCGTTCTCAAGTGGCTCATCTCATAGAGATTGTGACCGATGGCTTCGGACTGACCGCGTTCTTCGGCGCCAATACCCGGATAAGCCCCCGGTGTGTCGATAAACGTAAAGACCGGAAGCGAAAACTTTTCAGCCAAACGCATCAGGCGCAAAGCCTTACGGTAGCCTTCTGGACGGCTCATACCGAAGTTGCGCATCATGCGCTCTTTCGTGTCACGCCCCTTTTGATGACCGACCCCCACCACGGGCTGACCGGCCAAACGAGCCAAACCACCCACAATCGAGGTATCGTCAGCGTAGGCACGATCTCCATGCAATTCGTGGAAATCCGTGAAGACCATGTTCACATAATCGAGCATGTAGGGACGCTGGGGATGGCGGGCAACCAATGACGTCTGCCACGGAGTCAATTCAGCATAGGTTTCTTTCAGAAGCTCTTCAGTCTTGTGCTGAAGCTGCTCAATTTCAGATGACAGGTCAATCTTTTTGCCCTCATCTTTTTCCTGCATTTCATTTAATTCGTCGATTTTGCTTTGGAGCTCTTCAATTTGCTTTTCAAAATCTAAAAAAACTTGTTTTGCCATTATTCACTCTCTTTTTCGAGGGGCGTATTTTCTAAGGAACGCCATAAAAACCAAGTGGCGACGGTACGATACGGCGCCCAAACATTAGCGAGTAATTTTACACGGCTTTTGGCCCCACTGCGCCCCACAGAAATGACATTTTCATCGGAAAAATAGAGATTTACGAGGGCCTGTCGAACGCCAAAATCGTCCAACGGAAAAATATCGGGGCGCTTCAGAGCAAAAATTAAAACGCTCATCGCGCTCCACGGCCCCAGCCCGCGAATGCTCTCAATCGCACGGCTGACCGTCGCGTCATCCATTCGAGCAAAACCCTCTTCAGTCCACTGACCGCAAACAAATCGCCAAGCCACTTCTTTCATCGCCGCGATTTTTCGAGGATTAAAACCAAGGCCGCGCAACGTACTTGTAGGTGTAACCACAATAAAAGAATCCCAACGACCGTGTTTTAGTAGGCAAAGCCTGCCCCAAAGGGTCGCGGCAGCTTTATTGGAAATTTGCTGGCCAACAATGGCTCGTAGAATGGAGGCGATGACGCTTTCGTGAGCGGTAAATTCAATATGACGGTAACGCTCAATAAGGCGCTTCATCACCGGATCTCGCTCAGAAAGATAGAAAAGCGCCTCCTCCCAGTAGTCAGGAAAGGCGCTTTCTGTGGACAAATGAGCCGTCATTTAGTTAATGTGATTTTTCAACCAATACACGTTGCCAAGTCGTCCCTTGCGGTGTATCCGTAAGCATCACACCCTGTTTGGCCAAATGTTTGCGAATTTCATCGGCCTTCGCATAATCCTTGGCCTTTTTAGCGGCCGCGCGAGCAGCGATGGCTTCTTCAATGGCGGCTTCATCAAGACCGGCCGTAGAACCCTTGAGGAACACTTCGGGATCCGCTTGCAGGATATTGAGAATTGCACCGAGCTTCTTTAACTGACGACTCATCGCAGCGCTCTTTTGAGCCTGCGCACGATTGGCCAATTCGAAAAGTTGAGCAACCGCCACCGGAACATTGAAGTCATCATTCATCGCCTCGGCAAAACGCTTGGCGCACTCTTCATTCCAATCAAGCGGCAAATCGTCAGCGGGAACATCCTTTAAGGCCGTATAAAGACGCTTTAAGCTTTGGTACGCATCGACAATCAAGTCTGGTCCAAACAGAATCGGACTTCTGTAATGCGTGCGCATTAAGAAGAAACGAAGCACCTGAGCGCCGTTACCGACACCGAACTTATCATCGGTTTCAGCGATGGCATCGCGCACGGTCCAGAAGTTTCCGAGCGACTTGCTCATCTTTTCTTCTTTGCCTTCTTTATTCATTACACGCAAAGGACCCGTGTGCATCCAGTAGTTGGCAAAGCGCTTTCCGTTTGCTCCTTCACTTTGAGCGATTTCGTTTTCGTGGTGCGGGAAAATCAAGTCCGGACCGCCGCCATGAATATCAAATGTTTCGCCCAAATAGTGGCAGCTCATCGCCGAGCACTCAATGTGCCAACCCGGACGACCCTTACCCCAGGGGCTATCCCATTGCGGTTCACCAGGCTTGGCGCTCTTCCACAATACAAAATCAAGCGGATCACGCTTGGTATCGTCAGTTGCCACACGCTCGCCGCTGATCAAATCATCAATCGATTTGCCGGAGAGTTTGCCGTAATCTTTAAATTGACGAACGGCATAGGCCATGTCACCGCTTTTTGTTTGATAGGCCAGTCCCTTTTGTTGCAACTTTTCAATGATGTTGAGCATTTGCGGGATGAAATGCGTGGCGCGAGGCTCAACGGTAGGCGGCAAGCAACCGAGAGCGATCATGTCTTCCTGCATGGCTTGTGCGAACTCATCGGTCAATGCTTCACAGGTCACGTGACGTTCAGCCGCACGACGAATGATCTTGTCATCAACGTCGGTGATATTGCGCACAAATGTCACTTTATAACCGCTAGCTTCAAGCCAACGGCGAATGACGTCAAAAGAGATAAAGGTGCGGCCGTGACCGATATGCGTGTAGTCGTATACCGTGACGCCGCAGACATACATTTTTACTTCCCCCGCAGTGATCGGTTCAAAAGCCTGTTTGCGGCGAGATAACGTGGAATAAAGTTCAAGAGCCATGGGAATTTTTTATTTTTCAAAATCAAGTTATCGATTCATGACAGTATATAGGAAGCGGCGAACGATCGAGCCATCTTTTCACCTTTACGGTCTCTCCTGATTATGTTTGCTTCGAAACGCTTCGTTGCATTTGTTTAATAAGAAAAGAATGCTTCGCCGATATAATGCAAATGACTTTACTATCGATGTCTCGAAATGTTCAAACTTAAGAAATTGCTGCCCTATACAATGGCCGCCATCTTGCTCAGTGCCACGGCTTCACTGCCGGCAGTGGCCGCTTTTGAGTATGACGAGCCCCGCACAGAAAATGAACGCATTGAACTTATTGACCGGCTTATTGTTGAAAATCAATGGCGTGACGCGCTCAAGCACATTGCCCAAGCGCTTAAACACAATCCCCAAAATGTTCAATTGAAGTTTAAACGCGCGGTCATTTACAGCCGCATGGGTGATAATCCAACCGCCAAACGCTACTTTAACGAACTCATCCGGTCCTATCCGGAGATTGTTGAACCCTATAACAATCTGGCCGCAATCTACGCTTCAGAGGGCAACTTAGTGAAAGCCCGTGAACTTCTTTTACAGGCTGTCACCATCAATCCCAATTTTTCAATGGGTTATGAAAATTTAGGAGACCTGGCCTTGCAGGGAAAAAATCCTGACACGGCTCGGGCCCTGCAATACTATGAAAAAGCAGCTTCCCTGGCCCCCGATAACAAAGTTTTAGCCAGAAAGCTCAAAGCGTTCAAAAAATATTTGGATCAAAACTCTTGAGGATTTTAAATGACTTCTTTTACTCGCCGCGCAGCCGTTGTTGCCCTAGCCATGGTAGCCATCGCGCCTGCCGCTTTTGCTGCGCAAGCCACTCAAGTCAAAGTGGATACGAACATGGGAGCTTTCGTGATTGAACTTAACGCCAAGGCTGCCCCAAAAACGGTTGAAAACTTTTTAGCCTATGTCAAGAGCGGCTTTTATAAAAACACGCTCTTTCATCGCGTGATTCCGAATTTCATGATCCAAGGCGGTGGTTTCGTGATGGGTATGGAAGAAAAGGACACTCGGGCCCCAATTGCTTTAGAATCGCGAAACGGACTGTCCAATGTGCGGGGTACCATTGCCATGGCCCGCACCAATGATCCGAATTCAGCCACAAGCCAATTTTTTATCAATGTAAGGGATAACCGCTTCCTTGATGCCAATCAGGCTCAGGACGGTAACGGCTACGCGGTTTTTGGTAAAGTAGTCTCCGGCATGTCCACGGTTGATGCTATTGCCCGAGTCAAAACGCATTCCGTAGGCTACTACGATGACGTGCCCATCCGCGATGTGGTCATTAAGAATATGTCTGTTATTAAAGGAAAGTAGAAATGATTCGTTTAACTACCAACTACGGCGTCATTGATATCGAACTCGATTACGAACATGCTCCGGCAACGAGCAAAAATTTCGAACAATACGTCCGCGATGGCTTCTACAACAACACGATCTTTCACCGTGTTATTCCCGGTTTCATGATTCAAGGCGGCGGCTTTGAGCCCGGGATGAAGCAAAAACAAACCCGCGAACCGATCGAAAATGAAGCCGATAACGGTCTTCGTAACGACAAGTACACCATCGCCATGGCTCGTACGAGTGATCCGCACTCTGCTACGGCTCAATTTTTCATCAATGTCGTAGACAATGACTTTCTCAATCACACGGCTCCCACTCCGCAAGGCTGGGGTTATGCTGTATTTGGCAAAGTCGTTGCCGGTGAAAACGTGGTCGATCAAATCGCCGCAGTAAAGACGGGCCGCTGGGGCTTCTATGATGATGTTCCCAAAGAAAATGTGATTATTGAAAAGGCCGAAGTGATTGAAGGCTAAGGCTAAGCCTAAGCGTTAACGATCCGGGAAAGCATCTTTTGTTTTCCCGGATTTTGTTTCAGAAAGACTAAGTTCCAATTTCGTCATTTCAATTCCTGCCAACCAATAACAAATTTGCCCAAAAACTAGGCAATCCAAGCAGCAGCATCTCCGTTAAAATTTAAGAATGTGTAAGACCCAGTCCATTCGGCCATTTGGTGATGACGATAGGGCCTTTTTTATTGATAATTATTTCAGTTTCGGTATATGCAGTCTCAAAACGCCTGTTTGTCTTTAGGCATTGACATTGGTTCGACAACCATTAAATACGCGCTCATTGACGGCAATAAAAAAATCGTCGCCGCCCGTTACGAACGCCATAAAAGTGCGGTGGTTCAAACGCTCAAATGGCTTTTATCGGATTTGATTGCGCACTATGATTGCCAAAAAGCCTTTGTCCGGCTATCAGGCTCGGGCGCTTTGATCCTAGCCGGTGCAACGGGCACCGGATTTGTGCAGGAAGTGGTGGCGGCCGGGACGTACCTGCATGAAAATGATCCTCTGTTAGACGTTGCCGTGGAACTAGGCGGCGAAGACGCCAAAATCATTTACCTCACACAAGGTGTTGAACTTCGCATGAACGAAGCCTGCGCGGGCGGCACTGGAGCCTTTATTGATCAGATGGCTTCGCTTTTGGATACTGACCCCATCGGGCTCAATGAACTGGCAGAAGACGCCAAACGGTCCCACCCGATTGCTTCGCGTTGCGGTGTTTTTGCCAAAACAGACGTTGTTGCACTCTTAAACAGCGGCGTTCCTCGCTCAGAAATCGCCCGAAGCATCTTTGAAGCCGTCGCAGATCAGGCCATCAGCGGCTTGGCATGCGGTCGACCCATTGAAGGACGGGTGGCTTTTTTAGGCGGACCTTTACATTTTTTGCCGCAACTGGCAAGTGCCTTTGAGCGAAAACTTAAAGCCGATAAAACAACCTTCGAGCATTTCGATAATTCTCAATACGCTGTTGCTTATGGGGCCGCCGTTGATGCGTTTGAAAACACCAAAGATGAAGAGACAACGCTTGAAGAATTTTTGGAAAAACTCGCTCCAATTGACACTATCGCGGGTGAATCTGTTCATCTGGCTCCTTTTTTCAAGAATCAAGAAGAGCTTGATAACTTCAAAAAACGACACGCCGCGCATTGCGCTAAACGAGGGCAATTGCAAGATGCCTCTGGCGACCTATTTTTAGGGATTGACCTGGGCAGTACGACGGTCAAACTCGCATTAATTGATCAAGACGGTGCCATCCTTTATGACTGGTACAACCACAATGAGGGTGACCCCCTACCTAAACTGATTCCGCAAGTTTTGGCACTTACCTCAGCTTTACCGAATAAAGCCCGAGTGCGCGCCATTTGCACAACAGGTTACGGCGCAAGTCTTGCTCAGGCGGCCTTAGGCAGCCAATTCAATGAGGTCGAAACCCTCGCGCACCAGCGCGCCGCAGTCGCCTTTGATCCCCAAACAAGCTACGTGATTGACATTGGCGGCCAGGACATGAAGTGCCTGAAGGTAACGGCAGGCGCAATCGCCGACGTTAAATTAAATGAAGCTTGCTCTTCGGGCTGCGGCTCTTTCATTGAAACATACGCTAAGCAATTAGGGCTTACTCTTCACGAATTTGTTGACAGTGCGCTACATGCGCAAAATCCCTGTGATTTAGGCACCCGCTGCACTGTGTTCATGAATTCAAAGGTAAAACAAGCACAAAGCGCGGGAGCAACCGTTGCCGACATTGCCGCGGGGTTGTGCCACTCAATTGTTTTAAATGCTTTACACAAAGTGCTTCGTATTGCCGATACCAAACAGTTGGGCGAGCATGTCTTGGTGCAAGGCGGCACGTTCTTAAATGACGCCATCCTGCGAGCCTTTGAGCTTTACATCGGCCGACAGGTAATCCGACCGGATATAGCCGGTTTAATGGGCGCGTATGGCGCCGCGTTAATTGCTCGCGAAAGAACAACGGCGGATACTCCCCTTTTGGATTTAAGCCCGAAGGCGCTCGATCTTTCCGGCGTCAAAACAACTGAATTTCGCTGCAAGAGCTGCAACAACCACTGTCTGTTAACTTTGCATCGTTTTGCGAGCGGGCAAAAACACGTAAGCGGCAACCGTTGTGATTTTGCTCTCAAAGGCATTGAAGGTAAAAACTCTGAGCACTTCATTGACAAAAAGTGCAGTCTTCTTTTTAACCGAGAACCCTTGCCCGAAAACGAAGCCCCTCGAGGCTCAATCGGCATTGCGCGAGTGCTCAATATCTATGAGCATTACCCCTACTGGTTTGAGCTTTTTACGAAACTCGGATTTCATGTGGAGCTCTCCCCCTATTCGGATCACTACATCGCAGGGCTCGGTATTGAAAGCATTCCCTCGCAAAGCCTTTGTCTGCCGGCTAAGCTTGCCCACGGACACGTCACCTGGCTGGCCAAAAAAGGCGTCAAACGTATTTGGCTGCCCTGCATTCCAAAAGAACGCACGAACTTTGCGAATGTGCCGGGTCGCTTTGCCTGTCCGGTGGTAGGAGGCTATCCTGAAGCTTTGAAGCTCAATTTTGAGTGCACGCACCCTGAAGCGAAGCTTCTGACACCTTTTGTTGATCTCAATGAAGCTAAAACCGTTCAACGAGCCATCAGTGAAGCCTTTCCGGAAATTCCGATCGCGCAAATTCGCGAGGCCGTTCAGAGTGCGGAAGCCGCGCAGCAAACCTATCAGCGCCAAGTCCGACAGATGGGGGAAAAGTGCTGGCGTGAGCACGAAGTCTCCAAAGCGCCCCTGGTGGTGATTGCCTCGCACCCCTATCACATGGATCCTTTTGTCAATCATGGCATTTGCACACTGATTGCCTCCATGGGCGCTGAGATTGTCACGGAGGATTCAATCGCGCACTTGGCCCCCGACACGACTTCACTGGATGTCATCGACCAGTGGACATTCCATAGCCGCCTATACCGTGCAGCCGAGCTCACACGTGATAAACCGTGGGCGGAACTTGTTCATTTGGTCAGTTTCGGTTGCGGACTCGATGCCATTACCTCCGAGCAGGTTCGGCGTATTCTGGAGCCAGCCGGTAAACTTTATACGATGCTTAAAATCGACGAAGGTGATACGCTGGGAGCAGCACGGATTCGCTTGCGCTCGCTTTTTGCCGCTGTCAAAGACCGACGTGAATTGCATGCCGGTATTCAAGAGTCGCCCATTGTCTGGCACGATCGTCCGAAGGAAAAGAAAAAACTGGATCTTAAAGCCGTCAAGACAATTTACGTGCCTCAAATGGCACCGATCCACTTTCCGATTCTTGAAAGCGCTCTGAAAAGCTTAGGCTTTAATGTCAAGCTCTTGCCACAGGTACGCCCCGAGGCGATTCAGTTAGGGTTGCGCTACGTTAATAACGACGCCTGTTATCCGGCCATTGTTGTCATCGGACAGTTGTTGGATGCCGTTTTATCGAAAGATTTCGATCAGGATACGAGCGCGCTTTTGCTCGCGCAGACATGCGGACCGTGCCGCGCCACTAACTACGCGACACTTTTGAAGTGGGCACTCAAAGACCTTGATATGGAAGAGCTTCCCGTTATCACTATCTCGACACAGAAGGTAACCGGTACGGAACACCTTCCGTTGGGACTTAAAGGCATTAACCGAATCGCCTTGGGAGTGCTTTACGGTGATTTGCTGCAAAAGCTCTATCTAAAAACCCGCTCTTATGAGAAAGTACCGGGCAGCGCTCAGAAGCTTTTAGATAAATGGCAAGCGATTGCCTGCCGAGATATTGATAAAGGTAAGAGTGCGCTTCGAGTCAATGCTTTACAAATGACCAAAGAATTTGCCGCTATTGAATGCACTGACACGCCCAAACCTCAGGTCGGCATTGTGGGCGAAATCCTTTTGAAGTATCACCCGCAGGCAAACCTAAACATTTTGGAAGAACTCTTTGCCGAAGGGGCTGAGCCGCGTTTAGGCGATATTTCGAGCTTTCTTTTGTATTGTCTCTACGATCCGATTTTCCAGGCTAAGGCGCTAAAGGGGCCCAAGATGCGGGCTTTCACCTCTGGCCTATTTGTGCGGTACTTTGAATCTCTCAGAAGTATTGCCAACCAAGCTTTAAGCCAAGCAGGTTTCAATGGGATGCCGACACTTAAAGAACATCTGGCGCGTCTTTACAGCCTCATGTCTCCGGCCCAACAAGCCGGCGAAGGTTGGCTTCTTACCGCTGAAATGGTGGAATTTTTAGAAACAGGCGCTCCCAACGTACTCTGTCTGCAGCCTTTTGCTTGCCTGCCCAACCACATTACGGGTAAAGGCGTGATGCGAGTTCTCAGGCAGCTTTATCCGAACGCCAATTTGTGCGCCATTGATTTTGAAGCGGGAACTTCGCACGCCAATTTCAGCAACCGCTTGAAGTTATTCATGGCCCAGGCTCGCGATAACCAATCAAAGCGTACTGCCGCTAAAGGACTGTAACGATGGATCATCTCACCGAAGGCGGACTACTCATTATCACGCTTGCTGATCAAGGGGCTGTGGGGCCACTGCCATCGCACTACTTTGATCCTCGAGCCAAGCAGGGAAAAATTCGCGACGCTTTAGTGCGATGGTTTTCCCTTTGGGGCATTCCCCTTTCAGGCTCCACACATAATCCGACCTGGCTTGAAGCTCATACAACGGAAGTTGTATGGTGCGATTCTGTCCCAGCCGATCTGCACGGTCCGCAGACCGTTCGCTATTATGCTCAACATGCCGACCGCATTGTCGAAGCCATCGAAAAGTGCCGACCGAAAGTTATTCTTGTCTTAAGTGCCTATCTCTACGAGGCGATGGCAACAGAGGGTTTATCTCAAAAGATTTCTGCAGTGATCGGTAAAGCAAAAGGCGCTCCACGAAGAATCACAACCATGAGGCTAAAAGCGCTTGAGCAAAAATTTGAACATGCGCAAATGCTGATTCTTCCGACTCCCTCTAAAAACACCACAGACGACTACATCAGAAGTCTGAGTGCCAGTGTCCGAGAGACATTCGAAGCAGCAGGATTTAACCTCAAAGACAATGGTGATGCACTTTTAGGAGCTGCTAAGGCACTGCTCGTTTTAGATGAAAAACGCACCATTGTCGCAATGCAAAATCGACTTCGTATCGATGAGTCTCGGGCTAAAGCGTTGCTTGAAGCGATGCAGGAAGAAGGTCTCATCAGTCAACCTGATGAGAACGGAAGACGTTTTTTGAAGAAATAAAAAATCCCGTGCAACTTGAAAAAAGCGCACGGGACTTTGAGCAATACCAATACTCTATCAGAGCATCTTCAAGCCGCTTTCGATATTGGCAATGACGGTGTCTTTACCAAACAATTCAAGCGTCTTATCAAAGACAGGCGAAATCTTTTCACCAAAGACCAGCACACGAATAGGCACTGCCACCACAGGCATCTTGATACCCATTTCATCCATGATGCTCTTTAAAACACCGTAGATGTTTTCTGCGGTCCAATTCTCAACACCGCGGGCGCGTTCCAGGAAAAGCTTCACAGCCGCGAGGCTTTGTTCATTGGCAAGTACTTCACGCACAAGCGCTTCATCACGCTGCAACGGACGGTAGAAAATCATGCAGTTATCGGCAAGCGCTTCAAGCGTTTCGGGACGCTGTTTGGTGATTTCCATCACACGAGCCAAATCAGCATGACCGTCAATCACGCCGCCTCGAGCTTCGATACGCGGACGCACCAAACGGGCAAGACGATCGTTGTCAGCCTCTGCGATATAGAGGTGATTTAAGTGATTGAGCTTCTTCGGATCCAAGCAAGCAGGAGACTTGGAGCAATGGCGCAAATCAAACCACTCGGCCAATTGAGCCTTCGTGAATTTTTCATCGTTGCCGTGGCCCCAACCCAAACGAGCAAGGTAGTTAACCAAAGCTTCAGGCAGATAGCCCTTCTTTTCGTAATCCATTACGCTTGCGTCGCCATTGCGCTTACTCAACTTACGATTATCCGGACCATTGATGAGCGGCAGGTGGGCAAATTCCGGCACTTCAGCACCCAAGGCCTTATAAAGATTGATCTGACGAGGGGTGTTATTGATATGGTCAGCACCGCGAACAACGTGGCTCACCTTCATGTCGATATCGTCAACCACAACAGCGAAGTTATAGGTCGGAATACCGTCACCGCGCATAATCACCAAATCGTCCAATTCGGTATTTTCAAAAGAAATCGGGCCATAGACCATGTCATTCCAGGTAACCGTGCCGGTATCGGGATTGCGGAAGCGGATCACAGGCGTGATGCCTTCCGGAATCGGACGGCCGACACAATTTTCAGGACGCCAGCGACCGTCGTAACGGGGCTTAATCTTCTTGGCCATCTGTTCTTCGCGCAAGGCTTCCAACTCTTCCTTGGTGGCGTAGCACTTATAAGCCAAACCCTTTTCGAGCATCATATCGACCACTTCTTTATAGCGGTTCAAGCGATCCATTTGGTAGATAGGACCTTCGTCGTAATCGAGTTCCAACCACTTCATGCCATTGATGATCACGTCAACGGCTTCTTGCGTGGAGCGCTCCTGGTCCGTATCTTCGATACGAAGGAGGAACTTGCCGCCTACAAAGTGGCGTGCATAGGCCCAGCAGTAAATAGCCGTACGGGCGGTGCCCAAGTGCATCATCCCGGTCGGAGACGGTGCGATACGCGTGCGAATTTCTTTCATTTTGTCTTATTAGAAACGATTAAGAGAATTTGTTGATTTTAAGCCATCGCAAAGGCTTCGTCTAGAAAAGTGGAGGTATTCGGTGTGTTTTTCCACAATTTTTGTGAACAACATTGTGGACAACTTTGGGAAATCCTGGGGAAAAAGGTGTGCAAAAAGTCAGGTTCATAAAAAAAGAGCCGTGAGCTCAAAGGCTTGCGGCTCTTTTCTTGTAAAACTCGTTCAGAACGAATTAGAGGCTCTTCACCTTTTCCACGAGGCTGGCAAAGCCGGCCTTGTCGAAGATAGCCATATCGGAAAGAACCTTACGGTCCAAAGCGATGTTAGCCTTCTTCAAGCCGTTCATGAACACGCTGTAGGTCATGCCGTTGGCGCGAGCGCCGGCATTGATACGAGCGATCCACAAGCGACGGAAAACGCGCTTCTTGTTGCGACGGTCACGGTAAGCGTACTGACCGGCCTTCATCACCGCTTGCTTGGCAACGCGGAAAACATTATTGCGACGAAGAATGAAACCCTTGGAGAGTTTCATAATCTTCTTATGACGTGCACGAGCGGTTACACCACGTTTTACTCTGGGCATCTTTCTCTCCTCCTAATTAGGCGTAGGGCAACATACGATGGATGGACTTGCTGTCAGAGTCGTGAATGGTGACCATTCCGCGCAAATGACGCTTGTTCTTCGTCGTACGATGGGAAAGAATGTGACGCTTGGTAGCGTGAGCACGCTTAATGGAGCCGCCGGAGCGCACTTTAAAGCGCTTAGAGGCAGCCTTCTTCGTTTTCATCTTCGGCATTTGACCGATTTCCTTTTGTTATTAGATGATCACCGGTGCTTTCACACCTTGCGAAAGACTTGTCAACCGGATCTCACTTGTTATAGGCCGAGTCCCATTTTGCCTTATCGCGGCACACAAAAAAGTCCGCGAGGGATTCTAAAAAGAATGACTCGGCTACGAAACTGCGAATGATATTACTTTTTGCGTTTAGGCGCAAGTACCATAATCATCTGGCGGCCTTCAAGTTTCGGGAATTGTTCCACTTGAGCAATTTCTGCCAGATCTTCGCGAATGCGTGTGAGCACATCTTGGCCTAAATCCTGATGGGCCATTTCACGACCGCGGTAACGAAGCGTCACTTTTGCCTTGTTGCCGTCACCCAAGAAGCGGATGAGCGCGCGAAGCTTCGTTTGATAGTCATTTTCATCGGTGGCCGGACGGAACTTCACTTCCTTGACCTGAATGACCTTTTGCTTGGCCTTCATTTCCTGTTGGCGCTTTTGTTCTTGATAACGGAACTTGCCGTAGTCCATCAAGCGGCAAACAGGAGGATTAGCCTTAGCGGCCACTTCCACCAAATCCACCCCCGCTTCTTCGGCCATGGCCAAAGCTTCGGAAGTGCGCACAATACCGATTTGGGTGCCATCGACACCCGTCAAGCGAATTTCAGGCACGCGAATCTCACGATTGATTCGGTGCGTACGTTCTTGAGCTATGATCGTTCTCCTAAAAACTCTACATTGTCGCGCAAGACAGCGCGAAGCGCTCACTTTACCACTTTTTGTTTGATTTTTGGTGAGCAAAAACTTAAAAAACAACACAAAAAAGCAATTTTTTCACTTCTCGACACTAAAACACCCGACCGCGAATGCTTCACGAGCCGGGTGCTTCGTCAAACTGAAAAAATCACTTCAATTAGTTATTGACCTTTTGGGCGTTTTCATCAACCACACGAGCGATGAAATCTTCAAGTTTCATGACACCCAAGTCCTTGCCGCCGCGAGCACGGACGGCAACCGTTCCAGCTTCACGTTCCTTTTCACCGACAACAACAATGTACGGAATCTTCTGCAAGCTCAATTCGCGAATCTTGTAGTTGATCTTTTCGTTGCGAACATCTTTTTGAACCCGAAGACCGGCCGCCTTCATCTTAGCGGCGATTTCATCAACATAATCGGCCTGATGTTCAGTGATGTTGGCAATAGCCACTTGAACCGGGGCCAACCATACCGGCATAGCACCCGCGTAGTGTTCAATCAACATACCGATCCAACGTTCAAGAGAACCGATGATGGCACGGTGCAACATCACAGGCGTCTTTCTCGTATTGTCTTCGGCCACGTATTCAGCTCCCAGGCGGCCCGGCATTTGGAAGTCAACCTGAATCGTACCGCACTGCCAAGAGCGACCCAAGCAGTCCTTTAAGTGGTACTCAATCTTCGGACCGTAGAAAGCGCCTTCACCGGGCAAAATGTCATACTTCAGGCCAAGCGCATCCAAGCTTTGCATCAAAGCGGCTTCGGCTTTGTCCCAGGCGGCATCTTCACCGATACGCATGGCAGGACGCGTGGCCACTTTGTAGGCAATATTGTCAAAACCGAAGGTGTGATACACCTCTTTAACCAACTTGGAATAAGCTTCACATTCGGCCAAAATCTGATCTTCGGTACAGAAAATATGGCCGTCATCCTGCGTGAAGCCTCTGACGCGCATCAAACCATGCAAAGAGCCCGACGGTTCATTGCGGTGGCATTGACCGAATTCACCGATACGCATCGGCAAATCGCGATAGCTACGCAAAGCGGAGTTGAAAATCTGAATGTGACCCGGGCAGTTCATGGGCTTTAAGGCGTAGTAACGGTTTTCAGACTCCGTCGTGAACATATTTTCACGATACTTGGCCCAGTGGCCGGAACGTTCCCAAAGCGAGCGGTCAAGCACTTGAGGCGCTTTAACTTCGTCGTAGCCGTTATCTTGATAAATCGTACGCATGTACTTTTCAACTTGCTGCCACAAAGCCCAGCCCTTGGCATGCCAGAAAATCATGCCCGGAGCTTCTTCCTGCAAGTGGAAAAGATCCAATTCCTTGCCCAAGCGACGGTGGTCACGTTTTTCCGCTTCTTCAAGCATCGTGAGGTAGGCTTTGAGGTCATCTTTTTTGAGCCAAGCGGTGCCGTAAATGCGTTGCAGCATTTCGTTTTTGGAGTCACCCCTCCAGTAGGCACCGGCCACTTTCATGAGCTTGTGCACCTTCAATTTACCCGTGCTCGGCACGTGAGGGCCGCGGCAAAGGTCAACGAAATCACCTTGTTCATAAAGCGAAATCGTTTCACCTTCCGGAATCGCTTCAATAAGCTCAGCCTTATATTTTTCACCGAGTCCGAGGAAGAATTTGATCGCGTCTTCACGCTTCATTTCCTTGCGAACGATCGGGATATTTTTAGCGGCCAACTCATCCATGCGCTTTTCGATGGCCGTCAAATCTTCGGGCGTAAACGGACGCTTGTAGGAAAAGTCATAGTAAAAACCGTTTTCGATAGCCGGTCCGATCGTCACCTGAGCATCGGGATAGAGTTCTTTGACAGCCTGAGCCATCAAGTGAGCGGTAGAGTGACGAACGATTTCGAGCGCTTCAGGATCCTTTTCTGTGATGATGGCCAATGTGGCGTCATGGTCAATGACTGTGGAGGTATCCACCAACTTATCATCAAGACGTGCGGCAATTGCGGCTTTGCCAAGGCTCGTGCTGATGCTCTTGGCTACATCAGCGACTGACACAGCCGGTTCAAATTCTCGTTTGGAACCGTCTGGAAGCGTTACGAATAGCATTTTTCCATTCCTTATTCTTCGGTATAAATCTATAAAAAAAGTGTGGCTTACCGAAAAGCCACACTTTTAATTTTGAATGATTTTCAAGCAACACAAGCGGGCTCGTTAGCAAATTGTTAACGAGTTGTTGTAGTTCGGAGAGTATTGCGACTCAGAATCACTTGAAAATTCCTATTAAACTGACGGGGTTATTTTAGCCCTCGCAAAAGCGCTTTGTAAAGCACCGCAATGAGCAGTTTTGCTTAAAACACACTTTTGTATATGGCTAAAACGTCTTCAGAGGTCAATTTTTTAAATTGTCCGATCGTACCCGTACGGGCACAAGCACTCGCCGCGCACGCTTCAAGCGCCTCTTGAGTTAACCCAAAGTCAGAGAGTTTTGTAGGCATCTTCATCGCCGCATAGAAGGCCTGCAGTTTGGCAATCCCCTCTTCAAGCGTCTCAACACCCATCACGTTCTTCGCAAAACGCTGCATACGGGCGGGATTAACCTCCGCCACATAACGAAGCCAGGCAGGCGTAATCACCGCAAGTCCTGCTCCATGGGTAATAGCGGGATCAAAAGCCGACAGTTCGTGCTCCATCGCGTGACAGGCCCAATCTTCAACCTGACCCAAACCGTAGTAGCCGTTATGAGCCCAGCTGCCCACCATGGCGACCTGACACCAGGCGTCGTAGTCACTGTGGTTTTCAAGCAACTTCGGTCCCATTTCCATGGCCGTGCGAATAGCCGCTTCAGCTTGACCGCTCACAAACTCCACATGCTCCGTATTGGTGAAATAGCGCTCAAAGATGTGGCTAATCATGTCAACGACACCGGCCGCAATCTGGTTCTCAGGCAACGTAAAGAAAAGTTCCGGATTAACCACAGAGATCAACGGACGAATTTTTTCGCTCGCGGTTCCAAGCTTGAGTCCATTGTGGTTAATCACCATGCGGATTGACTGCTCACTGCCGGCCGCAGGAATAGTCAGTACACAGGCCACGGGGATAGCATCGGTGATAGCCACGCCTTTGGTGAAAAAGTCCCAGGCATCGCCATCGTATTTTGCCCAGGCCGCCGCCACTTTGCAGGTATCAATAACGCTTCCGCCGCCGATCGCCAAAAGGGCATCCACTTGAGAGTCCACCGCAATCTTTTTAACCTTGGCCGCAAAATCCAACGTGGGATTGGCACGCACGCCACCAATCGTGAAGTATTCAATGCCGACTTCTTCCAAAGAGGCCTGGACAGCAGAAACGGTTCCGTTTTTCAAAGCGCTGCCGCCACCGTAGACAATCAGCACCTTGCCGATATTTTCTTTTTTGAGAGCCTCACCCAATTTCTTATGTTCATCACGACCGAAAAGAATGCGGGTGGGATTGCAGTAATTAAAGTTCAGCATAAAGACACCTACAATGAAATTTCTCTGAAGAATCTAGCACAAAATTTTAGAGCTCAAAAAGAACATTTTGTCCAAAACAATATCAAGTTGGCATTAGTTTTATCTGCGATACGAATGCATCCCGATCATTTTCCGCTATTTCAAAAAGCCGACTGAGTTAAAATGAGTGGGTTGACTAACTGCTTAAAGGAAACTCCCATGAGCACAGAAAAGAAAAATCTGGAACCGGGCTTGCCGCCCCTTTTACCGGAAACCAAAACGGTAATGGATACATTGATGGCCGCTGATCTAATCAAAAAGGCTCTTCAATTGGCTGTGGATCAGGACGATCTTTGCTTACAAGAACAAATTGCCATCACCGAAACTCCCTCCTCCCCCTTCGGTGAAGAAATCCGCGGAAAAGATTTTGTTGAACGCTTCACCAAACTCGGTCTTTTAGATGTTCACATGGATGAAGTGGGCAATGTGATCGGCCGTCGTCCGGGTGTGGGTCCCGAACCCCGTACCAAACTCATCATTTCAGCTCACTTGGATACGGTGTTTGCCAAGGACACTAATTTCAAGGTTCGCCAAGAAGGAAACCGCTTCTACGCTCCTTCCATTGGTGACGACTCCCGTGGCTTAGCCGGTCTTTTGCAAGTCATCCGCATGTTCCAAGAGCTCAACATCCAAACCTTGGGCGACATTATTTTTGTCGCCACGGTCGGTGAAGAAGGCGAAGGTGACTTGCGCGGTGTGAAGCATCTTTTCCGTGATCCCAACGTGGATGTGGACGCCTTTATGTCGCTTGACTGGTGTGATCCGAGCGAAGCCATTGTGGGCGCAACGGGAAGTTTGCGCTATCGCGTGAGCTTTGACGGCCCCGGCGGACACAGCTATTTGGGCTTCGGACAGCCCTCCGCCATCCACGCCTTGATGCGTACCGGCAAGGTTCTTTGTGATTTAGAAGTGCCCAAAGACCCCAAGACCACTTACACCGTGGGTGTTGTCAAGGGTGGCACGACGGTCAATTCCATCGCCGCGCACGCTTCTATGGATATCGACATGCGCAGCACGGAAAACGCGTCCCTTTTAGCTTTGCGCGACAAGATTCTTCCCTGCTTTGAAAAAGCCTGTGAAGAAGAAAACGCTCACTGGGGCATCACCGATGAAGCCAACAAGGTGAAAGTTACGGTTACCCCGATCGGCAACCGTCCCGCTGGCCAACAACCCTATGAAAGTCCGGTTTGCCAAGCAATCCGCGCGGGTCTTCTCGCCTTGGGTCTTCCCCTTCACATGTATGCCTCCACCTCAGGCGACCACAACGTCTCGCTGAGCATGGGTATCCCGAGCTTGGCGATGGGCGCGGGCGGCCGCAACTGGAAGATGCATACGCTCGAGGAAGTCTATGAACACGTTGATGCCTACCAAGGTCCGCAGCTTGCCTTCCTGATGGCCTGCGCCATGAGCGGTGTTAACGGTGTCACGAAGGGCTTTTTGAAAAAACGTGCACGCTAATTTTTAATTAGCCTGAAACACGAAACGCCTGTCTGAGAAATTCCTTAGACAGGCGTTTTAGTTTAACGGGCGCGGTTGGCGACTGCCTTTTGAACCTTTTGATAGGTCTTCCAATGAAAATAACTTTGAAGCAAAACCGAGATGCAGATCAAAGCCAAGCCAATGTAGAAAGCAAAGTTAAGATCCTTGGCTTCATTGAAAATAATCATGGCCAAAATAATGCTGTAAACGGGTTCAAGGTTGTAGCTTAAGTTGACGGTAAAGGCAGAAAGTCGTTTGAGTGCCTCGACTTGAAGCGAGAACATGCCAACCGTGCAAAAAGAAGACAAAATCAGAAGATAAATCAAATCGGACATTGAGGGCACAATTGTCTTAACCGGGAAAAACGACAAATAAAGTGGCAAAAAAGCGCTCATGATGACAAAACTGGCCGCAATCTCATAAAAAAGAAACGTCATGAGCGGATAGTCGGAGCCCACCCTGCGGTTTTCGATCGTCAGGAACGCGGCGGCGATAGCCGACAGCACCCCCAGAACAATGCCAACCTGATAGCGCGTATCAAAATGGAAAATGAGCGCGATGCCAATAATCGTCAAAAGACTAAAGGCAATTTCTCTTAAAGAAAAAGCCCTCTTACTCCAAACGGGATCAATAATGGCGGTAAAGAATCCGAGAGAAGCAAAGCAGACAACACCGATGGACACATTGGAATATTTGATGGAGCCGTAAAAAAGAAGCCAATGCACGCAAAGCAAGAGCCCAACCCAAGCAATACGCAGGATATCTTTCAAAGGCAGGCGGATTTGCCCATGCTTGACAAGCAGGTAAAGCAGAAAGAAACCGCTTGCAAACATCACACGGTACCACACCAATAGGCCTTCATTGAGTGTAATCAAGCGGCCCAACACGCCAGTGAAGCCGGCTAATAATATGGAAAGGTGCAAAATCACAAAAGCGTATGAAAGCATGGCAAAGGCAACATCCAACCGTTTAAAAACGATCGGAATTGTAGCGATATTTTTATTAACAAACTCTTCCCACGATCCATTCTTACTGCTCTGTGATATAGTGAAAAGGTTGGATTTTCCTGAAAAAAGGACTGAAAATGAAAAAATCCCAAACAAAGAAAACCGCCGGCGGCACCCAATGGTCTTCCCTGTTTGATGACATTTTTGGGCTAAAAGCCTGGCATGACAAAAAGGGCCGCCGTGATAAAAAGCGCATCCCCTGGCAATGGGCTCTGTGGGGAGCGCTTTTATTTTTCATGTTGGGTTTTCTGATCCCGACGGATTCGGCTTGGATTTTGTTGGTGGCGATTGCTGCGGCTGTCATCATCTATTTTGCCCGCAGTACCGAAGCGGTTGAAGAGCAAGTATTGCTTTTAACAGACAATCGCACGCCGGCTCAGAAAGAAGCGCATAAACGCCGCGAAGCCGCTAAAGCCCAACGGGCATCCGGCACACGCAAACCACGTACGCGTCAAAGTGCCCCCATCTCTCGTCCTGCAGAGACAACTGAGGCGGTAGCCTCTGAGGCTCAAGAAGCAGCCAAACCCACTGCAACTCAAAGCAGCAAGCCCAAGAAAACAAAACGCACAACCCGCACTCGCAAAGTACAGACTTCAAAGAGCGCGCCTGATACTAAAACACAAGTCTCACAGGAATCACCCGCTCAAACAGAAAAAGAACCTGCTGCCACTGTGAGTGCCACGGTCGCAGATAACACAACGGCAACAAAAGAAGTCAAAAAACCGAGAAAACCGCGTGCGCCGAGAAAAACCAACCGCACGGCTGAAAAAACCAAAAGCCCGACCAAAACGACAGCGCGTAGGCCCAGAAAGCCTAAAGCAAAAGCCGCTCCTGCTCTGACCTCTCAGGCTCCGGTTGCAACACCTCAACCGTCTGAAAACGCTGATAAATGAGCAGTTGATTAAACCATTTTTTATTAACCCATCGTCACGCCAGACGGTGGGTTATTTTTTGACGCTTTTCAAAAACTCTTTCAAGATTAGTAAATACCCTTAAAGCAATACGCTTATGCCTAGGTGAACTCCCTATTTTCGATTGTGTTACGCCTCTATACGATGGGCAAAATATGGGTTTGTATCCCAAAAAATTAATTAACTGAACGTGAAAGGAAATACCCATGTTTGAGGGCATGCTTTTTTACATATTCGTCTGCTTGGCGTTTTTCGCCATCGGCGACTTCTTAGGGGTGGCCACTAAGGCAAAAGTCTCCTCCGTGTTCGTGAGTCTGCTTTTGTTCTTAATCTTCTTTATGGCCGACTGGATTCCGGATGACGTCATTAATCAGGCCGGTTTAACGCAGATCGGAAAATGGGCCGTGGGCTTTGTGGTCTTTGGCATGGGTACCACGATCAATATGCGTGAATTGATGGCTGAATGGCGCACGGTGGCAACCGCCTGCTTATCCATGGCTGTCATTTGGATCGGCATGATTGTGCTCGTTCCCTTGATCGGCAAAAACGAAACCATCGTTGCTATTCCGATTATCAATGGCGGTATCGTGGCCACGCAGATCATGACCTCTGCTGCCATGGAAAATGGCCTCGAAATGGCTGCCGCTTTGGGTACCATTCTCTACGCTGTGCAAAAATTCTTCGGTACACCCTTTGCCTCTTACTTCGGTTTGCGCGAAGCCCGCGAAGTGTTGGCCGTGTACCGTCAAACCGGCGTGAACCCCAATAAGGCTCAACCGAAAGCCGGCGAAGAGCCCAAGCTCACTTTCTTTGATAAGCACAAGAAGTACTACGGTCAGTTTGTCTGCTTGGGCATCACGGCCTTCTTCTCTTGGGTGGCTTGGTGCATCGGTCAATTCACCGGTTTAAGCTACACGATTTGGTGTTTGATTTTGGGCGCCATCATGGCAACGACGGGTCTTGTGCCGAAAAATATTCTTGCTCAAGCCAAGTCGGGCGGTATCTTTAACGTTGCCGTGTTCGCTTCCATCATCCCGAGTTTGGCCAAGATTGAATTGGGCGATCTCATCGTGTTGGGCTACAGCACGGTCATCGTCTTTATCGTTGTCTTTGTTCTGCTTTATGTCTGCTTCGGTATTTTGCCGCTTTGGAAAGTTCAAGGTCACAAAAACGTCGCCTTGGGTGTGGCCGCCGCTCAGCTTTTGGGCTTCCCGGCTACCTACCTGATTGCCAACGAAGTGGCAACGGCTGCGGCTGAAAACGAAGAAGAAAAACAAGTTGTTTTGGATGCCATCATGTCGAAGTACCTTGTGGCCGGTTTCACAACCGTGACCTCGGTTTCCGTCATCATTGCGGGCATCTTCGAAACCTTTATTGCTGCGTAACGAATTCTGAACCAAGAGAAAGGAAAGTATCATGTTTAAATTTGACGCTCAAGACTATCCTTACGCCTCCAAGCGCCACGTGGTCTACGCTAAAAACGGCATGTCCTGCGTGGGCAACCCATCGGGCGCCGCAGCCGGCCTTAAGGTTTTGCTCAAAGGCGGTAATGCCATTGACGCGGCCGTGGCCGTAGCCGCTGCTCAGCCTGTTGTAGAACCCACCGGTAACGGTTTGGGTGCCGACTGCTTTGCCCTTATCTGGTACAAGGGCAAACTCTACGGTATCAATGGTTCAGGTCCTTTGCCCAAAGCCGCCTCCATTGCCAAACTGAAAGAACGCGGCTTTGAAAGCATTCCGCCCTATGGGGTCGAGCCGATCGATGTCCCGGGCGCTGTCGGCGGTTGGATGGCCATGCACGAGCGTTTCGGCCGTCTGCCCTTGGAAGAAGTGATGCAACCGGCTATTGATTATGCTGAAAACGGTTACCCCGTTTCTCCCAACATCAGCCGCTTGTGGGAAGAAGCCTATAAGAATTACAGCAAGTATCGTGATCGTCCGGAATTTAAGGGCTGGTTTGACACCTTTGCGCCGAACGACACATGGTTGCGCCCGGGCGATGTGTTTAAGAGCCATGATATGGCCGAAACGCTTCGCGAAATCGCCCGCACCAAGGGTGAATCTTTCTACCGCGGCGCTTTGGCTCAAAAGATCGATGCCTTCATGAAGGAACATAACGGCTTCTTGTCGGCCGAAGACTTGGCCGCCTACCATCCCGAATGGGTTGAACCCTTAAAGACCGACTACCGCGGCTATGATGTTTGGGAAATTCCGCCCAACAGCCACGGCATCACGGTTTTGATGGCTCTTAACATCCTGAAGGGCTTCACGTTCGGCGAACGCGACACGATCGATACGCTGCACAAGCAAATCGAAGCCATGAAGCTTGCCTTCGTGGATACGATGGAATACGCGGCAGAACCCTCTCACATGATTGTGACTTCTGAACAGCTCTTGAGCCAGAAGTATGCCGATGACCGCAGAAAACTGATTAAACCGGATTCTGCTTTGATGCCTGAAGTGGGCGATCCCCGCTACAGCTCCACGGTGTACTTTGCCACGGCTGACGCCGAAGGCAACATGGTGAGCATGATTCAAAGTAACTTCAGAGGTTTCGGCTCCGGTATCGTGGTTCCGGGTACGGGTATTTCGTTAAACGACCGCGCTCAAAACTTCCGCTTCGATGAAAAGCACCCGAATGCTTACGAAGGCGGCAAGCGTCCGTATCACACGATTATTCCGGCCTTCATCTCCAAGGGTGATCAACCGATCTCAGCCATGGGCATCATGGGCGGCTGGATGCAACCCCAAGCCCACTTGCAAGTGATCATGAATATGATTGACTTCCACCTGAACCCGCAACAAGCCTTGGACGCTCCGCGTTGGCAATGGATCGGCGGCAAGAAGGTTGAAGTGGAACATGACATGCCCAACCACTTGGTTCGCTTGTTACAACGCATGGGCCACGACATTGTTGTCCAACCTGACCCCTATCACATGGGGCGCGGCCAAGTGATTTTGCGCGATGAAAAGACCGGTATTCTCTGCGCCGGTACTGAAAAGCGCACCGATGGTCAAATCGCTAGTTTCTAATGTTCTAGTTCATTAGACCTTCCAAGACAAACCGGACGAGCAAAAACTCGTCCGGTTTCACTTTTTTTATTTGAGACAAAATCAAAACCTTACTCTATTGGCGGCAACTCAGCCCCCAACATGAAAAGCGCGGCCTCAACCTTACGGATGGGATAGGGACCTTCCAGCCAGGCACTCCCCTTTTTGTTCGCTTTGGCCTTTCTGATTGCCTCGGCCACCGCCCATGAGGCAAGCACATTGCTGTTGGCAAAGGTCCTCTCACGCATAGGACGCTTTTTCATCGTATCGAGTCTTTGAAACACATTGCCATTCCAGGAAGCATCACGGCCTTTGTCCTTTTTTGTTTTTCCCCATCCCTGAAGACTGCCCAATTGAAGCTCTTTGGGAAGCTTTATGTCGCGGCTGATGCAATACTGACGGATAAAATAGCAAAGGGCTGCGCAAACACGGCTCTCATACGTTATAAAGTCAGGCAAAAGCGTCGCATAAATGCGCGAATGAAATGAGGACATGCGCGGACCGAAATCTTTTCCGAATACGGTGTATTCAGGAGAATCGTCCGCTAACTGACTGCACGCATAGGCCGTGCACTCACATAGATTTTTTGATGTCAGTAATGCTTCAAGATTACTTTTTAAAACCAGACTGTCCTTACCGAACATGTCAATCACGATTTGAATAAAAGCCGAGTCATCACGTTTATCAATGACCTCTTTGAGCGGCTTTTCATAGTGAATAAGCCGATTTTGAAATTCTCGGTTTGGCGCTTCCTGAATATACTGCTCCCATGCATCCTCCAGACTCGTAAAACAGTATTGAGCCTTTGGGCGATAGGTTTGAGTAAGGTAAGGCGGGTCAAAAACGCGGCCGGCAATATACTCCGCCAAATAATCTGTAAAGGCATCCACAACGGGCTGCATCAAATAATGCTCTCGAGCCGAAATCAAGGAATAACTCTCCGACATGTCACTACTACCTTTTAGACATCCACGGAGTTATTGTACGCAACTTATTGAGCTAAAAGAAAAATTAAGAGCAGTCGCTTTTGAACCCATCCCTTGATTTTTTCTAACGGTTAAGAAATTCAAAGCGTGCAAGGAAACTCTTAGAATCAAACTATGCAAGACAATAAATCTAAGCAACTTTATCGACATAAATTTCGTTACACGGATGTAGCGTTGAGTATGCTGATTCGTTTTAAAAGCAGCACGATCAATATTAGCGATTGATAGCCTCTGCAAATCAAATTGATTCAAAATCGTCGTAACGCCCCTGAATAGCCAAAATGAAGTCTCTTAACGCATAGCACGACATGAAAAACGCGCTGATGGGAATGGCGGCGTAAGCCACTTTCACCTGCATCCAGGGAATGGACTGCATGTAAGCATGAGCACGCATTACCCATACCCAACCGTAGTAACAAATCAGAACGTAAGTAAGAAGTTCAATCACACAGACAATGGCTCTGCAGATTTTTCCGACTTTGCCTTCCAGACGCTCTGTCATCACTTCGACCACAAAGTGGTTTCTCGTGCGCACCAATTCCTGGGCACCCAAAAAAATCATCCAAATCAGGCAAATCTGAATCCAATCATCTGTCTGAGTAAAGTTGTAGATGGGGACAAAGCGCACAAAAACGTTTGCCAAGAACATGACAACGATTGCCCCCAGGGCAACGACGCAAATGAGACGCGTGATACGGCTTACCCAATGATCAATGGTTTTTAAAATACTCAGCATCTCATCACCCCACAATACCGGCCAGGCCTAAAGACAATCCCGGAATAAAGGCCACAGCCATCGCCATCAAAATCATGATCACCACATAGCCCACAGACTTCTTGGCAATCTCCATGACCTTCTCACCGGTAATCGAGGCCATGACGTATAAATTAAGTCCCACGGGTGGCGTAAGTACCCCAACGGCCAATGCGATACACATCACAATACCCAATTGAATCAAATCGTAGTTAAAGCTCTTGGCAATCGGCACAAAAATTGGCACCGTGATGAGCAAAATGGCCGTGCCTTCCATAAAGCAGCCCATGATCACCAAAATCAGAATAATGATCAAAAGGATAAGGGCAAATGAGGAAAACGTGGATGAGACAAAAGCGATGGTTTGCTGAGGAATACGGGTATACAAGAGCACATACTGGAAAAATCCGGCTGTTGCGATCACAAACATCACCTTCGCGGTTTGCTCAACGGTATTCCAAAGAATGGAAGGCAGGTCTGAAAGCTTTAATGTCTTAAAAACAAAAAGCCCGAGGATAAAGACATAAAAGGAAGCGACAGCGGCAGCTTCGGTGGCGGTAAAAAGACCGGCAAACATACCGCCAATCACAATGACTGGTGTCAGAAGTGACCAAAAAGCATCCTTAAAACCCGTCCAGCGCTCACTCCAAGAGGCTTTGGGGGTGACCGTATAGCCTTCCTTTTTACACACATAGGAAGACCAGAGCATAAAAGCTAACCCTAAGAGAACGCCCGGAACAGCGCCCGCGGCAAAAAGAGCGTTGACACTGGTTTGCGTAAGGCCCGCAAATAAGATGAGCGTAATGGAAGGCGGAATAATCGGACCCAGGGCGCCGCCTGCGGCAATGGTGGCGCAGCTAAAGGCGCGGTCGTAACCTGATTTAGTCATTTCGGCGATGGCGATCATGCCAATGCCTGCCGCGCAAGCAGCGGCAGAGCCTGACATCGCCGCCATCACAATACAGGCCACAATAGCAGCATTGGATAAACCACCCGCCCTATGCCCCAAACAGACACGACCGAAACCAAAAAGGCTTTTTGAGATGCCGCCCACGCTCATGAGGTTGCCCATGAGCAAGAAAAACGGAATAGACATTAAGGTGATGCCCGAGACTTGGGAGAACATGCGCTGAGGCACAAGAAAGAGCCTAGCCATGTCGCCTCCTGCCATTAAAAAGGTAGCAATGGAAGCAAAACCCATTGTGACGGCTGTTGTCACCCCCAGTAAAAGAAGAACCAGCACGCCCGCAAAAATCGCAAACATCACCATGGTCTAAACACCCTTCTTATTCCGTCGCTTTAACGGCGTTTAAGACTTCCCGCATAGCGTCTTTACCAGCCAGTTCTGCCACTTTTTCATACGCAGGCGCCATCTTTTCAATAAACGATTGGCGATCAGGATAGGTGACATTCATCCCTTTTTTCTTCAGCTCTTCAACCACGGCGCTTTCCCCTTCGCTAATCATCTTGCGCGTGAGGTTTTGGGCATTGACCGCTTCTTCCTTCAAAATGGCTTGTTGCTCGCCGGACAAGCCATCATAGACCGTCTTGTTAATTAAAAGCACTTGGCAGTCAAAGTAGTGATTGGTCATGGCTAATTGGTTTTGTGTCTCATAAAGGCTGTCGGCCAAAATGGTGAAAACCGGGTTTTCTTCTCCGACCACCACGCCTTGCTTGAGCGACGTGTAGAGTTCTGAGTAGGCGATGCTTTGCGTGTTGGCGCCGATCGCGTCAAAGGCGGCCAATAGACCGGTGGCAGGCGGCACGCGAATCTTCACACCTTTAAGGTCTTCGGCTTTATTGACAACAACGTTCTGGGTGGTTGTCTGACGGAACCCATAATCAAACATGGATAAACCCATGGCATCGTAGGAAGCCAAACCTTTATTCATCCAGGGCATCACAAAATTGTCAATGACCTGATGAGCCTGATCGTAGCTCTTAAATAAGAAAGGAGCCGTCATAGCGTTGAGCTTTTTATCGTACATAGCCATGTTACCCAACGAAACTACTGCCATATCCAAGGCGCTCATTGTCACCTGCTCGGCAAGAGCCGGTTGATCACCCAGTTCCCCGGAAGGATAAACCTCAACCTTTAATTCCCCCTTTGTGCGGCTTTCCACATTTTGCGCAAACTGAAGAGCGGCTGCATGGTGGGCGTGACTGGTGGCAGCTGTATGCGCCAGGCGAATGGTTTGAGCAGCTTGTGCGGAAAAACTTGCTGCGATAAGGCAAGCGCCCGCGACAAACATGGCTTTAACAGCGGTTTGCATAATGGAGATCCTCCGGGGGTGAAAAAGAAATATCAATTTCTAAGTATAACGGGCTTAAGCGTTGATTATTCTTTCTCTTAGAAGAAATCCTGATGAGGCGTGGACAATCTTCTGTTCAGATCACCACTCTGTTGTCATTGGCTCATCTTTTTTAACTGCTATTTTGATTTCCAAACCCAAAACACTGAGCCAACGCATCAGCTGTCCGATACTGATATTTTCCGGATGGTTTTCCAAAAACGAAATCCTAGACTGACAAATTTGAGTTCGTTCAGCCAGCTCTTTCTGGGAAATGTTTTGAGATTTCCGGTAATCCTTTAAAAGACTTCCTAATTGATTCGTGAGATAGATCCGAGTTTCTAGCATTGAAAAAATATCTCCATTTGCGATATTTTAACATTATCGCAAAAAGAGATAATTAATAAATATCTTAAATACAGATTTTTTCTTCCTAAGCTTGTTAAATTTCTTTCACGCCGTTAGGAGCTGTCAGTTGTCGATTTCCTTCCAAATTAAGGAATACGTTCTCTCTCATTTTGTACCCCTGCTCGCTCTTTGTCTGAGCTTGGATTCTGGTTTAAAAAGATCTATTTCTTCTTCAATCTGAAACAACAAATCAAAATCCTGTGCACGATTCAAACTAATGGCTAAACGCACTAGACTCTTTAAGGAAATTTCTCCTTTGGACTCAAAACGCCGGAGTGATCCCAACGAAACGCCTGAGCGCTCTGCCAATTGTTCTTGGGACACATTCTGGTCCAGACGAATTCTTTTGAATCGATCTGCAATGCTGACACGAATATCCAGAGGAGAAATGAGATTATTAACTAAGCTCATTTTAGTAGTTAACATTAGTTATCATTGTTTACTACTAATATTTTAACGGTTAACGATCTTGATTTCAAAGCGAAACAGCCATGCTATTTTGAATTCAACTCTCCGCCTTTTTGAGTTTTTATCCGATTTTGCACTTCCGTTCTGAAATGCCAAAGGAAATACCCGCACACAAAGAAGGACAATACTTCAGCAATGGGTTGCGCTGATTGAACACCCAGCAAACCGATCTGACCGGGCAATATCAAAATAAGCGGCAGGAAAAAAAGACCTTGTCTGGTGGCTGCCAATAGTGTGCCAACGGCCGTTCGGCCTATCACCTGAAAAGCCATGTTGCCGATCACATTCACCGGAACAATAATCGCCACCGAACACTGAAGTCGCAAAGCCAAGACCCCCACATTCATCACATCCGGGTCGTTTACTTCAAAAAAGCCAACCACCTCTTGGGCAAAAATGAAACCCAAAAGGCCAAGCGCCACCATCAGCACCGTTCCCATCGCAATGGTGACATCCAACGCCGTTTTCACACGATCAAAAAGCTTTGCTCCCCAGTTGTAACCTAATACGGGCTGAAAGCCCTGCCCTAACCCAATCAAAAAGGCGTTCGTCATTATCATGACCTGACCCACAATACTCATTGCGGCAACACCGGCATCTCCATAGCGGCCGGCCATCAGATTTAAAACGGAAGCGGCCACGGCTCCCAACGAATTTCGAGTAAGAGAAGGCAAACCGTTTTTAAAAATAGAAAAGTAAATGGTCGCCTCTTTAGAAATAAAAGAGCAATGAATCTGAAGCGAGCCTTTTCCCCTCAGGTAATGCGACAAAAGGATCGTAAACGAAATGATTTGACACAAAGCATTGGCCCAGGCGGCGCCTGCAATCCCCCAATCAAAAACAAAAATGAAAATGGGGGCAACACCGATATTGAGCACTCCCCCGGCACCCAACCCCATCATGCCAACGATAGCCAAGCCTTCAGAGCGCAAAAGGTTATTGAGTGTGTAGGAAGCGGCCATAAAGGGGCAGGCCAACAAAATGATCTGAGCGTAGGTGCTCGCGTAAGGCAAAATGGTGGCGGTCGCCCCCATCCAGGATAAAAGCCACTCCAATACCGCCCAAGCGGTCAACGCAAAAAGCGAAGAAAAAAGAAGGGAGAGAAAAAGACCGGAAGAGGCAAGCGTATTGGCATGAACGTAAGCCTTAGCGCCCAAAAGGCGAGAAGTTTGCGCCGCACACCCTTGACCGATCATGATACCAATGGCTTGAATAATCGTCTGAAGGGCAAAAATAACCCCCATGGCCCCCACGGCAGACGTTCCTAAATAAGAAACATAGTAAGTGGAAGCCGTCATGTAGAGTGCTGTCACGAGCATTGATAGCATCGTTGGAACACCCAACTTCAAAACCAATGGCGCCACCGCCTCTTCGGTCATTTTCCGATAGGTACGATTAGCATCATTGGTTGTGGGAGCTGGTACTTCTTTGACCACAGTCTTGAAATTTCAAAATATTGACATCTCGGTTCATGCAGTTAAGCACTTATTGTTATCTTAACCTTTTAAGAAAAATCAGAATCGAACCGAAACGGTTTGAAACCAAATCAACAAAAAAATCTAATAAAAAATCTAATAAAAAAACACCGAAATCTAATAATCTGATATTAGATTATTAGATTTTTAGCACAAACATGGCAATATCGTTATTAACACAGTGTTAACATAATCCTAACACTGTTAGCACTGTTAGGATTAAATTTCCCCTTGATTAACAATAAGATAGAAAGTAATTTGCTAACTTACAGGCAAAAAATGACTCAATCCGACTGTGTCAGAAAACAAATTCGAATTGCTCTAAAAATCACAAACCAACCAGGCTATTTTCCATTAAAAGCGTCCGATCAATCTCGCACTGCGTTAACGTTTCAAAACCCAGCATACCGTCTCCTTTTTCTACGCAAACGAGCATGTTTTCGATACGAATACCCCACTCACCGGGACGATAAATACCGGGTTCATCGCTAGTGACCATACCGGGTTCAAAAGGCGTCAGTGTTCCTTCCCGCTCTCTGGGTGAAATGCTGGGAGGTGTTTCATGAACATTCAAAGTCAACCCAATACCATGACCGGTTCCGTGACCGAAATCAGCACCGATTGCCTGTATCGGAGCACGAGCTACTCGATCCAATTCAACGCCGTTTGTTCCGGGTTTGAACGTTGCTTCTGAAAGGGTTTTCATCGCTAAAAAGACGGCGGTGTAGTCTCTCTTTAAGCGTTGCAGTTTTTCTTGGGGGTAGTCTTTAGGATTGCCTAAAAACCAAACACGCGTCGTATCCGTTGTCCCGCGATCGTAGTGTGCTCCGGAATCCACCAACAGTATGCAGGGCAGCGCGATCTGCGCTCCTTTGCCCTCTTCGGGTTCATAGTGAGGAAGCGCCGCATTGGCATCGACCGCGGCGATCGTTCCAAAACTCTCACCGATAAAGCCCTCGATGGCCGAGCGCTTTTGATGCAAAATGTCCACGGCATCATTTTCGGTAAGTTTTTCCCCTTTAGCCAATCGTGCTTTAAGTTCATCAATAAAAGCTTGAAGAGCCTCACCGTCAGCCTTCATAACTTCCTTTAGCCCCGCTATCTCTTCCTGGGTCTTTACAGACTTCCATAACGCAACGGGATGTTTAACAGCCACCCATGCGTCATTAATTTGGCTATAGAGCTTGGCATTGAGATCGCTTTCCCGGGCAAGAACTTTGCCTCCTTGACTGGTAAAGCTCTCAATCGTTTTTTCAAGCGACGCATAAGGCGTAATCGTCCAACCGGCTTCTTTTAAGTGTTGGACAACTTGGTCATCAAGAATCTCATCATGCAAAAAGAGTGTTGCGCTGTCGGGCAAAACCCAAGCCCAACTTAAAAACACAGGATTAAAGGCGATATCCGACCCCCGTAAGTTGGTTAACCAGGCGATGTCATCGAGCTTGGTTAAAAGAAGGGCAGAAGGCGAAGCTTGAGTATTTATTGACTCGATATACTTTTGAAGCCGTTTGAGCTTATCGGCGGCAGAAACAGAACTCGCGCGATGTATGTAAAGCGAGGATATTTCGCGCTTAGGTCTGTCCGGCCACTCTTTTGTGATCACTTCATCGGGAAAATCAATCACCTTGGAGACACTTTCCCGTATTTTTTTATAGCGCTCCAACGGCAATGTCTCAAGGGGCAATGCCAATACCGTGGACTTTTTAGCATTAACTTCAGAAAGCCACTCGGCAACGCTTGGAACATCTTTTTCTCCGTCTCGCATTAAGGCGATACCGGAATTTAAAAGCTGACGCTCGGCCTGCTCCCAATAACGAGAATCCGTCCACAAAAAAGCTTTATCGCCGGTAACGAGAAGCTCGGCATTCGAACCCGTAAAACCGGACAGAAAAGACAAAAACTGATCGGTTTTTTGAATGTATTCGGACAGATGCGCGTCAGAGAGCGTGCAGTAAAAAGCATCCGCCCCCATCACTTTTATGGCCGAGCGCAGCGATAACAATCGAGTTTTGATTTCAGACATCAGTAAGCCTTTCGGACGGTGATGGATACCTCAGAGGCAAACATATCGTTAATTCTCACCTCTTCACCCATGTGGACACTTTCCAGGCGCCAACCCGCATCACGCAGTTCATTGAGCGTGGCTGAGATCTCAAGATCGGGACAGTTAAAAGGAACAACACTTAATACATCACTGCCCTGCACAGGGTTGACCGCCGTGCAGACTGTGCGATTTCCGAGGGGAGCATCCAAAAGCGGATCCGAAGGACCGTTTGTGCAACCGATTAACGCCAGTGATAATGCAATGATGGAAAGTGTTTTACGCATAAAAAGACTCAATTCAATAACGTGATTATTGTAAAGAGTTTTTAATCATTAAAACTCAGGCAATATGTAATCAAACGAATCCATGTCCGTTGACTTCTTGGCACCCCTTTTTTCTTTAACTTTATCGTGGGTTTTGTCGAAAGGTTTAATAGGCGCGCGTCTTGACTTCAAAGCAGGCTTTTTAACTTTTAACGGTTGCGCGGAACGCTCTTTTAACTTTTTCTTTTCATCCATTGATTCAAAAAAAACTTCAAACGTCTCAGGCGTTACCACTTCCAATTTCTTTTTTAAAAGTTTTTCGATGGCGCCTAACCGGTAGCCGTCTTTTTCACTTGCAAACGAATAGGCTAAACCATCGGCTCCCGCTCGTCCCGAGCGGCCAATGCGGTGAATATAGTCATGGGGATCAAGCGGCAGATCATAATTCACCACCACTGGCAGCTCCTTTATATCAAGCCCGCGGGAAGCCAAATCCGTCGCCACCAACACTCTTAATCGCCTGTCTTTAAAGGACTGGAAAATTTTAAGCCTGGCCGCTTGTGTTTTATCGCCGTGCAGCGCATCAACCGTAAATCCATCCTTTTTCAGACTATCGGCTAAAAAAGCCGCCGTTCGCTTCTGACGGGTAAAGACAAGCACTTGTTCAAGCGCATTATCAACAATCAGATCACGAAGAAAGCGCGGTTTTTCAGACTCCGGCACCCGATAGACAATTTGACGGATACTGTCCACATCCCGGTTGGCATTAATTTCCACCAACACCGGTTTTGACAAAAGCTTCTGCGCAAGAAGATGAATCTCATCAGAAAGCGTTGCGGAGAATAGCAAAGACTGACGCTGGGCGGGACACAATGAGAGAATCTTCTTGATATCGGGTAAAAATCCCATATCAAGCATTCGATCTGCTTCATCCAACACGAGATAACGAATGCCCGACAAGTCAATGGACTTTTGTCTGACGTGATCCAAAAGCCTGCCCGGCGTCGCCACAACAACTTCCGGACGCTCCATGAGTTTTTCTTTTTGCCTGAGGATACTGACGCCACCGATTAAAAGCGCGCCAGATAAAGAAAGGCTCGGGGCGAAAATCTCAACATTTTGGAATAGCTGCAAGGCCAGCTCTCGCGTCGGCGCCAAAATTAAGGCGGCAGGACTTTGCAAAGCAGGCTTTTTCCCGATCGAATCCAAAATAGGCAGTAAAAAAGCTCCGGTTTTCCCGCTTCCGGTTTGAGCAATAGCCAGAAGATCTCGGCCTTGAAGTATTGCCGGCAGCGTTTTCTGCTGAATCATCGTCGGCTCGTGCCAACCGTGTATGTGGGCCTTTTTAGCTAAAGGAACCGACAACCCCAATTCAATAAACTTATTCATGGCGCAATTCCTCGCCTTTCAAGTACCGGCTTCGCAACTGCCCGCATCCCCCTTCAACGTCTTGCGCGGCTGAGTGCCTGAATTTCGCAAGAATACGGGACGTTTTCAGATACCGAGCCATCTCTTGGCAACGGGACCACTCGGGTCTTTGAAAAGGACTGTTTTTGACGGCATTGACCGGAATGAAATTCATCAGCGCGTATTTTCCCTGCAAAAGCCTTGCGATATTCTCCAGCTCATCGTCTCCGTCATTGACACCTTTCATTAAAGTCCATTGATACTGAATGGGATAACCCGTTGCACGCGCATAATCTTCTGCCTGATTAACAAGCGCTTCAATCGTAATTTTTCCTGCGCGCGGCAACAACTTTTTGCGTTTATCCTCAAAAGTCGTGTGCAGCGAAATAGCCAAAGCGGGTTTAACCGGAAAATCTTTTAACGCGTCAAACACACGCTGATCACCAACAGTGGAAAGAACCAAATTTTTGTGTGGAATTTGACTGTACGTTCCCAAGAAGTAAATGGCAGAGAGCACATTTTTTAAATTGTGTGAAGGCTCACCCATTCCCATAAAAACCACTTTGCGCAAATCAGGACGCATCCGTCTGGCAACCATCACCTGAGCGACAATTTCCAAGTCTGAAAGTTGCCGGATAAGGCCTGACTGCCCTGTCATGCAAAACACGCACCCCACAGCGCAGCCTACTTGAGAAGAAACACAAAGCCCTTCTCTGGGTAAAAGAACACTTTCAATCGTCTGCCCATCCTGAAGACGGAAAAGAAGTTTCAGCGATTGCTCTTCTTGGGCCTGATGGCTTTCAACAACCGTGAGAATACTGTCTAACTTGGATCTGATTGCCGGCAATGCTTTACGCAATTCTTTAGGAAACTTCGGATCCTCCCCGGCAGGCCAAGGCACCACACCGAAAAGGGCACGGTAAAGATGTCCGTAATGCACAGGTTTGGCACCGAACCCTAAAAGCTCTTGATGCAGCGTCTCTAGCGTCATGTGGAAAAAAATGGGCGTTGAAAATTTTCAACGCCCATTTTATAGGAATTACCGCAAGCTTCAGAAATTAGAGCTTGTAGTACATTTCAAATTCAATTGGAGCGGTCGCCAAGCGGAAGCGTTCCACTTCTTTGGCTTTGAGCTCGATATAGGCCTCAATCATGTCTTCGGAGAAGACGCCGCCACGGGTCAAGAACTCGTGATCGTTAGCCAACGCATTCAACGCTTCATCAAGAGAGGCGCAAACGGTCGGGATCTTGGCGTTTTCTTCAGGCGGCAAGTCGTAGAGATTCTTATCGGCTGCTTCACCCGGATGAATCTTATTCATGATGCCGTCAAGGCCTGCCATGAGAAGTGCGGCAAAGCACAAGTAGGGATTAGCCATCGGATCCGGGAAGCGCACTTCAATACGGCGGGCCTTGTCGCTTGCCGTATGCGGAATACGGATCGAAGCCGAGCGGTTACGAGCAGAATAGGCCAGTTTCACCGGAGCTTCAAAACCCGGAACCAAACGCTTATAGGAGTTGGTTGACGGGTTGGTAATGGCATTTAAGGCCTTGGCATGCTTGATAACGCCGCCGATGTAGTAAAGCGCCATGTCGCTTAATCCCGCATAGCCATTACCGGCAAAAAGGTTCTTGCCGTCTTTCCAAATAGATTGGTGAACGTGCATGCCGGAACCGGCGCTCCCCACAACAGGCTTAGGCATAAAGGTTGCGGTCTTGCCGTAGGCGGCGGCCACATTCCAAATCGTGTACTTCACGATTTGAGTCCAGTCGGCGCGCTTCACAAGCGTGTTAAAACGCGTGCCGATTTCGCATTGACCGGCACCCACTTCGTGGTGCTGCACTTCGGTGGGAACACCTTGTTGTTCCATCAAAAGGCACATCTCAGAGCGCATGTCTTGGAAGGAGTCAATCGGAGGCACGGGGAAGTAGCCACCTTGATGACCCGGACGATGACCGAGATTACCCTGTTCGTAATCGATCTTTGAAGCCCAACCGGCCTCATCCGAACCAATCTTAAAGAAAGCGTGTTCCGGGTCTGTGCCCCAAACGATGGAATCAAAGATATGAAATTCGGGTTCCGGGCCAAAGAAGGCCATGTCACCGATACCGGTTGACTTCAAGTAGGCTTCAGCGCGTTTGGCAATTGAGCGCGGATCGCGGTTATAACCTTTACCCGTAGCCGGGTCGGTTGCGTCACACGTCAAAATCAAGGTGCTTTCTTCACGGAAGGGATCCAGGCGGGCACTGTCTGGATCTGCGATCAAAATCATGTCGCTTGCTTCAATACCTTTCCAGCCTGCCATGGAGGAGCCATCAAAGGGCTGGCCTTCTTCGAACCAGTCTTCATCTACCGTGCGAGCAGGAATACTCACGTGCTGCTCCTTACCCTTCATATCCGTAAAGCGAAGATCGACAAATTTAACATCATTGTCCTGAATCATTTGCAGGACTTTATCAATGCTGGCCATGTGTGAGGCTCCTATTGTTTGAACACGTGGATTGTAGCGATAAAGCTTGGATCGTACTAGAGTTTTTAAATGAAATTTATTTTCCTACTAAGAAAATACTTTTAGTCAAAAATAATTAGTTGAGCGCATCCTATCTTCCATCTACTCAAATAAATCTTTATCTACGTGAACCTTTTATCCACAAACTCCGACCGCTATCCATCGAATATTTTGTAATAGTAGCTCCGGTGGACATTTGTGGCCGATAATAAAACTGACACCTGCTGTTGTTTTCTTTATGTGCTCAATAGAAATATTAAAAGGCTCGATGAAGAAACCATATTCACAATTATCAAAAGGATGGGGAAACGTTATTGAAACAAGTGTTCTTGGTTCCATGACGAAAAAACCTGACTGTTGACAGTACCCACTTTCATTGATCAAAAATGATATTTTTTTGTCTTCAGAGATCCATGTATATCCAGCTATTGAATTTTGTTGGTTGAGAACTTCTTTTACTTTATCCGCAATATGCGACTGATCAGATTCAGATATTACGTAAATGTGGTTCACCTGCATACCAATTTGAGTGTTATTTTTCCCCTGAGATAAATTTTGTTTGACAGTAATTTCGTCTTTAGTGTTTGTCAGTAATTGAATCAGTTTTTTGAATAACGCCTTGAACATTTCCATTTCCTTTTGCCATTTGAACCATTTTGATTCACTTACCAGTACGTCTTTTCTTTGTATGTTTAAAACACAAAATTAAGACACCAATATCTTCGACATTCCACTCCTTATTTTCGATAATCCAATTAAAAGTGATCCCTTTAAACTAAGGCTGTTTCATCTCATCTTCATACGGTTACGCTTAATTAATAAATTTAGCACTAGCACTTCCTATAACAGGCGGTGCACAAAATGGATAATAGACCTTTAACAATTCATATAATAGACTTTTAACAAATTTGATAATAGAACACTTATCTATTTGAAAATAAATAGCTTTTTAGAATGGCGAAATGGATATTTTTATCAAACAAAAAGTCGTTAAAACTCAATCAATTAAAGCCTTTACAAATCCGTTTCCCAAAATAACGAATCACTTTAAAGACAAAAGCTTTATAGACTGCCCAATCGTTCACGATTAATAAATTGCGGATAAGAACATAAATCCCCGTCCAACGCCTGCCCGCAAAAGCCTCATACACTAAATGGTTCACGCTTTTTCTCGCAAAACCTGCTTGGTACTGAGAATGGAGGCCTCGGCTTTTTAATTCGTGCTTTAAATTCTTTATCGCTAGGACAATATCCTTTGTTCGCTTATACCGATAAGAAGAAATAGACGAGCTGGTTTGGGTACGGTAATACATCAACGGTTCACGAATAACGGATATTTTGTTGGCGCAGGCAAGTGACGCAAACACAAAACTCCAGTCATTGCACGAAGGGATTTCTTGGAATAAAAGCCGGTTTTGTTTTAAGAAAGCAGTTCTATAAAGCTTTACCCATGTGCTGGGAGTAAACAGATCTAAAGCAAGATCGGTCTTTTCAATTTTTCGTTTACCTGTTTCAGGAATAATCGATCGGATTTGCCCGCCGGTTTGCTGGTTATAAATGAAAAACTCACAAACCACGACATCTGATTGATCCTTTGTGATGCGGTCAATCATTATTTTGAAAAAATCTTCTTTAAACCAATCATCACTGTCTAAGAAAATAATGTACTGCCCTTTTGCCTGAGAGAAACCCACGTTGCGGGCGCTCCCCGCCCCTTTGTGACTCTGTCGGATTAAACGAATACAGGCGTCTTTTTCCTGGTAGGTCTGAATAATTTCGAGGGACTCGTCTGCTGAACCGTCATCGACCATGATGAGTTCAAAGTCACGAAACGTTTGATGCAGCACAGATTCAAGAAAAGGCGTTAAATAGGCTGAGCCGTTATAAACCGGTGAGACAACCGATAGAAGAACGGATGGGTTACCAGCCTTGTCCATTACAGGATTCCTTTGCCAATTGAAAAAATCTGATCCTAATTATTCCCGAAAAGATCACGTGTGAGGACTTTAGATCTTACATCCTCAAGCTCTTTATTAAAGCGATTCGCAATAATCAGATCACATCGGTCTTTAAATACCTTCAGAATCTTTTCAAACGTTAAGAACTGAAGTACCTCTTCGTTTTCATAAGCTGGATCGTACACCACGACCCTTATACCGGCTGATTGCAGTTCATGGATGATGTCAAAGATGGCAGATGAACGACAATTGTCTGATCCCCGCTTCATGGCTAATTTATAAACGCCGACGATCTTAGGAGAGTGTCTTAAGATTTCGGAGACCACAAAGTGCTTTCGGGTTTTATTGGATTCAATTACAGCAGAGATCAAGTTCTGCGGTACCTTTTTGTAATTGGCTAAGAGCTGCTTAGTATCTTTAGGCAAACAGTATCCGCCATAGCCAAAAGAAGGATTGCAGTAATGCTTTCCAATTCGGGAATCTAAGCCCACGCCCTCAATAATTTTTTGACTGTCTAGTCCGTTTTCCCACGCATAAGTATCCAGTTCATTAAAGAAAGCCACTCTCATTGCCAAATACGTATTGGCAAATAACTTGATGGCTTCCGCTTCCGTGGGTTTTGTATAAAGAACCGGAACATCCTTTTTAATCGCCCCTTCAATCATTAATTTGGCAAAGGACTGCCCTTTTTCTCGTGAACCGCCGATCACAAATCTTGAAGGATACAAATTGTCGTAAAGTGCCTGCCCCTCTCTTAAAAACTCGGGCACAAAAAGAATGTTCTTGTAACCCTTATTGATTAAATTTTCGGTAAAGCCAACGGGAACGGTAGATTTGATAATGATAGTTGTATCTGGAGAAATCTCGGAAACTTTTTCAATCACGTCCTCAACAGAAGAGGTATCAAAACTGTTGGTTTGGTCGTTATAGTCTGTGGGAGTTGCAATTAAAACGAAGTCTGCGCCTTCAAAAGCCGATTGAAGATTTAGTGTTGCTGACAGATTGAGATTATGGTGTTTGAGGTACTCTTTGATCAAAGGTTCTGCAATAGGGCTTTGTTTTGAATTAATCAGATTGACTTTTTCTTCAACGATATCGACCAGCACAACTTCATTTTTTTGAGCCAAAACGATGGCGTTGCTCAATCCCACATAGCCAATTCCGATGACTGCAATTTTCATGGCAGATTCAATCTCAATGCATTAAAAGTCTTTAAAAATTTGAGTTACTTCTTCCCGCTTTTTTCTTGCCAGGCATCATAATCTGACTGTAAAAGAAGCCACGTAGGCGCTTTTGGTCCTGACAATGCTTCTGAAATTCTTAAGGCCGTCTCTGTTGTAATAGGAGCTTTTTCCTCAAGGATACGATTAAGAGAAGTCGAAGTGACTCCTAAGCGATGGGCGAAATCTAGTGCGCTGATTCCCAAATACTCCAACTGTTCCGCCAAAATTCCGCCCGGATGCGGAGGATTAAAGATCGTTGTCATTTGTACTCACTCTCATAATCTGAACGACATTCAATGCAGATTAATTTTATTGAAGTTCACACACTAAATATCATCTTCAACCATCTGTCTGCGATTGCGAATTCTGCGTAACAGACGCACATAAAGAATGATCAGACCCACCATGGTAATGATCCAGCTTAACGGATAGACCATCATGAGGGTTTCATAGGTCGGAGTCAACGGGAAAACCGTATACACCCAAATTAAACGTACGGAGCAAACCACAACCAACGTAACCATCGCAGGCGGCATGGAATAACCGTAACCGCGCATACTGCCGGAGAGTGTATCCATCACCACGCTGATTGGCTGCGGCAAAAGAACCCAAAGGATACGAACCATGCCGAGCGCAATCACTTCATCGCTTGAGGTAAAGATTCCCAATAATTCATGACTAAAGATCAAAACTCCTATCGTGAGCAAAATGGTTGCGCACATATTAAGGCCCATCGTCACCCACATGACGCGCGAGCAGCGCTCAAGGTTTCTTGCCCCGTAGTTTTGACTCACAAAGGTTGTGGCTGACAGAGCAAAGGCATTAATAAAGCAATAGACACTATTTTCAATCGTAAAGGCCGCTACAGAACCGGCCATAGCCACTGGGCCCAAACTGTTAATAGCCGATTGAATCACTAAGTTTGACAGGGCATACACAGCACCTTGAACACCGGCAGGCAGCCCGATGCGGACAATACTTTTAAGCGCTACAACATCTGCTTTGAATAACTGCGAGACTTCAAGCTTAAGCGGGCCGTCCAAATGCGAGAGTTTCACAAACAAAATGACAGCAGACAGTAAATTGGCTAAGACAGTTGCCAGGGCAACACCCGCAACACCCCAATCTAAGACCAGCACTGCAAATAAGTTGCCGCCGATATTAAAGAGGCTTGCAACGAGCAATGCCCAAAGGGGCGTTTGCGTATCACCCTGACTGCGAAAAACGGCTGCCAAAAAGTTATAGACCGCGATAAAGGGCATACCTAGTAAGTAAACCCGCAGATAAATCAGTGCATAGTCCCGCACTTCGTTTGGCACATCAAGCCAATCCATGGCGGAATTTGCAAAAAGCTGCCCAACAATGAGCGCAATGATGCCGAAAACAACGGCGGTGACAAAAGAGGTTCTGACGGCTTCGCTCGCCTTTTGGTCGTTTTTCATCCCTAAGGCTCGGGCCACAACTACATTGACACCAATGGATAGACCCATGCAAAAGCTAATGATGAGACCAAAGACCGGCACGTTGTTGCCGACGGCAGCGACTGCCAAGTCTGAGACAAAGCGCCCTAAAACCGCAACGTCCGCTGCGTTATAGAGCTGCTGCAGCAAACCGGTCAAAGCCAAAGGCAAGGCAAAAACAATCATCTTATCCCAAAGGCTGCCTTCGAGCATGTTGATTTTCTTCGTGGCGCTCATAGTGCATCAACCCAGCATGTTAAAAGTGTCAGGATGATTGCGTTTATTAGTCTTATTGACTATCACGACGCATCAGGGCTATACGATTGATTGTACGCTTAAAGCAATTGACGGCAAGCCCTTTAAATCAAGGAAAGGACAGAGTTTTAAAGTGAATTTGTGATCCTTGTCCCAGAGGGTAATACGTTAGTCAAAACATCTCATATCTATAACCCTGTAAATATCTGGCCAGCTTTCTCTCTGTTCAACAAATTTACAATATTCATCGAATGTACGCCTCCCACGATATTTACGGTCTTTGTTTTTCTCTTCGTAGAACTTATTAGAAACTAGCTGAAGTTTGCCGTTTGAATCTACAAACAATCGCTTTTGTTCCTTGGTCGCTCTACTCGCCATTTTTGCGTATTCCTGTCCGTTGGTTCTAGAGAATTGTCCTAGTTTCTTCTCTATTTCCTTGACTTCATCACTTGAGAATTCCCAAGAAACAAGTGAAGAATATAGTGTAGTCACTGGAATACCCTGAACTAATGGAGTCACACTCATTCTTACCTGTTGTATTACATCTGCAGGAACATTATTCAGTAGCACTTCTATAATGTCATGGATAACCGATATCACGTACTCTCCGTACTTTTTTGTTTTAATATAGTTTCTTTCTCCATTATGTAAAGAGTCATTTCTTATCTTTGCAAAGGATTCATATTCCTTCAGCGTAAAAGGCATAGAGTGAAAACTAATAAAATACAGACTTAAAAATGCTCCAAGTTGACGTTCAGATCTTTTAGCTAAACTTTTCCAATGCTCTTCAATTTCGTCATTTGAAAAACCCTGGTTAGCCATCATAATTTTGTAAACCAATTCCATGAATCGTTCTAATGACGATGAAAAATTGGCTACAGCTCCTCCGATATTTTTATTATTAAAATCATTGAAGGCCCACTGAAGTAGTAAGTCAAAAGAGAAATCTTGTATAAATATTTGATTCTTATGACCGTTTTCACATGTGAAAATAATTGGTTTATCTGTTTGAACAAAAAGTCTATACGCAGTTTTTGGTGATTCAAATATTCGTTTCTGTTGCATTTGTTCATGCATACAATGCATACATGTCATCAATATCTCTTGCGTTGGCATATCTTCCCTCCAATCAACTTGATTTATTAGCAGTTTGAAGCGATCTGGACAATTACTTATTGTTTAAGTCAAACATTTAAGGTCTTCTAGTTATTTGATAATTTTAGATGAGCGCAAAAAAATCCTTAGTAATCAAGCGAACCAAATTCATCTTGATCTTCGTAGTTCCTTTGTAACTGCATCATCTTATGTCTTGTCGGTGCTAATCAAACAAGAGAATTGAGAAATTTATATTCATGTGCTTAAAAAAATTGATACGGTGCGAAGTCTGTAAGCAGTCAACTTTGTAAACAGTCAAACGAGTCAAATGAGATCAGTTGGATAACCAACAGAGCTCACCTATGAAGACCATAATCATTTAAATTAGAAGAGTTTCCCCTAATTTCTCTGTCTGATAACCTATTGCTCTATAAATCTTTTCTCGCTTTAAAAACATTTTTTCTAATCTAGGATCTTGACAATCACGGTAATCCACCACTCTGGCTTCTGTTTTTTGATCACACAAGCGGTGCAGCCGCCCCACATATTGAATTAAAACGGAACGATCAGAAATGGGCATCGTTAAGAAGAGCGTATCAAGTTTTGCTTCATCAAATCCTTCACCAATGAGTTTTCCCGTTGCCAGTAAAACAGCACCTCCCTGCTCTTTTGAAAAAGATTTGAGTTTGGCTATTTCCTTAGCACGTTCCTTGTTTTTCATGGAACCGTACAAAACGGCTAATTGCTTTGCTTCTGAAAGTTCCTGTCGAAGTATCTCCAAATGCTCTCGTCGTTCAGTGATCACTACTGAAAAACGTCCTTCTCGGTAAGCGTTCATGACATCGCTGATAATGAGTGCGTTTCTGTTTTGGTCCAGGGTTAACTCTTTAAAAATGTTTTGAATTCTGATCTTTTTCTGTCCGTCAGAAATTAAAGTGGATTTAAATTGAGTAGGCCTAACACAAAGTCTATGCATAAGCGGTTGACTATGATTTTCTTTTTTGTGATTCACCCGATAACGCACCGGTCCGCATTGCATATAGACAATCGGCTGGTGACCATCCCGACGCCTCGGTGTTGCCGATAACCCCAAAACATATTTGGATGTGTAGTGTTTTAAAATAGATTCATATTGCCTCGCTGCAGCATGGTGGCACTCATCGACAATGATCATTCCGTAACGACTAATTTCTTTTTGCCAGTCTTTTTGGTTAGCCAATGTTTGAACCGTGGCAATATCAACAATACCGCCTGGCTTTACTTTGCCGGATGAAATCGTACCGATTGATTCACGGGGCAAATCCAAAAATATTTCCGCGCTTATACGCCACTGGGTGGCGAGCTCCTTACGGTTGGTAATAATCAAAGTAGAGACGCCTCTTTGGGCTAAGGCATACAACCCGATAACGGTCTTGCCGAAACCAGTAGAGGCACATAAAACACCGGTCTCATTTTTTAACAGTTGATTGGCAACCAAGCGTTGCTTGGGTCTGAGCGTACCCTGAAACTTCACATCTAAACGAGTGCCGAGACTGCGTTTATCAAGAAGCTCATAAGTGATGTGATAGTCATTGAAGAGGCCAACGATTTTGTCTGTGAGTCCTCTGGGTATTAAAAGATAGTTCCCCTTTTCTTCATAGCACGTGATAAAGCGTGGAATATTCCTTGTTGAAAAACGTTTAGCCTGACGCTCGAAAAAGACCGGATTGGGAAAGGATGCTAAACGGCAAAGCGCTGACTTTAATTTAGGAGACAGTTCTCGTTTATCAAAATAAAGACCGTTGGCTTGAATAATCGTCAAAGCTTGAGTTTGAGATTCGGCGATACGCTTCCACTGATCATTATCCGTTTCCGGTTCCCAGGGCTTGATTTCAAAAGGCTGACTCTCTTTTAACTGATCAAGAGGTGATGTTTGATTGCTGAAATGTTTTTCTATCCCGGTTAATTCCTCAATGACTCGATGGATATCCGGGATTGATATTTTTTGAACAGTAGCCAAATACTGCCACTGATCATAAAAGGGGCGAAACTGACGATCTACAAAGACACTGTTGCCTTGATAGCGGGGTTGTCTTTGCAAAGGCAGAGCGATGAGGTTACCGAAACCGCCTTCCGGCAACGTATCTTGGTTGGGAATGAGACGATCAAACGAAGCCAATGTCACACTTGAATGTTCTGCCATCGTGGCTTCAAGCAAAAGCGATGCCATTTTTCGGGCAACGGAAGCCTTCACAAAATCTTTAAAAAAGAACCAAACGTGTGCTCCATTACCGGAGCGGCTTCTTTCCAAATAGGCTGGTAAATGATACCGGTCACAAACTGATAAGAAACTCAGTGACTCCGTTTGGTAATTATCAGAATCAAAGTCCACCACTAGGAGCTTACAGGTGTCATCCGGCATCAAAGGATAAAGCCCTGCAACAAAGGGCCGACCCTTTTCGTCTTGACCTTGCAGGTGCATTTTGATGGCTCTTAAATCGAACTGATCGAAGACTCGATTGGGGCAATCCGAACAACGAATTCTTCCCCTTTGACACAAAGCTACATTGTCTACATTAGCACAGGCCGGTGTATAGCCGATTTTGTTGTATTTCTTTGACTGAAAACCTCTTGCGTAAACATCACGCCTGCCGACAAAAAGATCATTAAAGAGTTGAAGTTTTTCTAGGGTAGAAAAGGAACTTGGAACCTCGCTTTGGGACTGAGCAGCTTTTAATTCATAGAGTTGCTGCAAAAGAAGCTTCTTTTTCTGGTCGATTGAGCGAAGTTCGGCTTCGATTATTCGGATTTTTTCGGTGAGTGACATAGGGCACCGTTATGGGAGGGTATCGCTTTTTAAGGTACTGAAAAATTAAACATCTCGTAAATTTTGTCTTTCATTTTTTGTCTTTCATTTTTCAGTCAGATCTCTACAAACACCTAGGATAGTCTTGTAGAGTGATATTTCCACACACGCTCTGACTCTCATCTTTCAAAACGCTTAAAAACTTAGTGTCAAAATACGTAATCAAATTCACTCCTAGATTAGAAATGATTTTTTGATATCTGTTCTCTTATCCTTCTAGAAGCTAGTTCAATCAAACACTTGGAATTGAAAATCGAACGCAAGTAGTAATCAACTTCACTACGAATTGTTTTAGCAGTAGACGTCATATCGTGTAATACTAAATTATTAATATTAATCACAGATTTTTCTACCTCATTTATTTTCTCGTAAATTTCTGCAAACATGATCAAAGACGTAGCATCAGCATTTAATTCAATAAGCTGTTGCAAACTAAATTCATATTGACGTTTTAGTACTAACTTTCTTTGTTCACTAAATTCCCTCATCATTAAGGGCAAACGCGCATAAATTGATCCTAAATATTTAACATCATCAACAGGTTGAATCTCTGACTTTAATTGTATCTTTCGATTATTCTCATGCTTCAAGATTGAAACTGTAATTGATTCAGCTATATCACAAAAAGTTAAAACCGCACGTCTTTTAATTTTTTCCTGCTCAAGAATATTTTTTTTATGTTCATAATTAACAAGCTGAAAACCGCTAAAAATAGCTATTAAAGTCCCAATCGCTTGAACCCAATTTGCAGTATCAGACACTGAAAAATTGAAAAAATTTCCCAAAAATGATATTGAGAAAAAGAAAACTGAAACAATGCATGCGAACCTTATAAGAATATATTTCATTTTTCCCTTCACTGGGGCTATCTTGTTGACATATCCAAAAGTCTTCTATCTACACCATTATCCGGTAGTAACGCGATAATTTGCTCAAATGAAAACGCCAAAGTAATATCGCCCCCCTAAATTAAACCGCCTCCAGAAAAGCGACAATTGCATACTGGATTTCCTACAGAAAACATTCACCAAATAGTCTTAGCTGTTTTTAAAACCGAAGAGTATGCTTTGCAACAATAATTTCTGTAACTTTTTGGTTAAATAACAAATTTGGTTTCTTATTTAGTCCATGTAAACCTAACTACTTCGACTTTCGTAAACCTTGCACTTTTTGGGTTTCGACAACCAGTAATCACATAATCCAAAAAATCATTACAAGCATAAATTAACTTCCTTAAATCAATTTCGTAACAAGTAATATGTCTTAAGTCTTTAATTCTGCGTTTATTTTTCATCGTAGATTGAAATTTATTCAATTGCAGATATGGCACTAAATTGAATTGGTTTGAAAGTTGTTCAGTAAGTATCTCGTGCTTATATCCATTATGTAAATTATTGATAACCGAAAAAAGATCTTGGTAATAAACAAAATCTATTTTATCTTTTATTTTTTTCTTAGTTACCGAGTCTTTCATATCCAATAAGTAGCCTAATCCATCACATTCAAAATCATGATCAGGAGCTTCATGATTTTCTAGATACAATGCAACAATTACAGTATCAATTAATTTTTTTATGTTGTGAGTAATATTAACTTCTTGAAAATAAAAATATTGTGATTGTTGAAAATTACAACTGCTCGCTTTTTTAAAAGCAGCATGCTTTCGATATAAATCATCAATTTGGGCGTTTAGATAAGCTATTCTCTGTGCAAAAAATAAACCCGCAGAAAAAGAATTTAGGTAACACTCCAACTTTTTCAAAGATCTGAGAAGATTGTGAATTTGAATTACCGCCGGATCTCCTATATTGTCCGGCCGCTTAATTTCAAAAATATATGGAATTGATTGATCAGAAAACCGCTTTGAATAATCATAATCAGCGGAGCAAAAAGTAATTTTTATTTTCTTTAGCTTCAAGTCCAACGGATTTTTTAGTATCCATAAATTCTCTGTTTCGTTAAAAACAGGAATTAAATTTATGTTGTTAGTTAATGGTGGTGGCACTAAAGTCGACGCTTCAGGCTTTAAAAGATGACCATTCACTATTTGCGCTTTAGATACTTTAGTAAAGAAAAATAATTCTGGATCATATCGATATATAGGTACCAACTTATTTTCATTATTTATCATTTACGTAACTCTCAAACCAATTGAAAATATAACAACTTAAAAATCCATTATCCCCAAACCCCCGCCGCACAAACCGCCTGCCAGGCCTTTCTCATCTTTAACCCAGTTTCTCGATTAATAAATAAAGAAGACAGTTGTCCATGAGGTGAACCCAGCATACAGTAGGAAACGTTTTCCCAACTCTGAACGTATTCGGACCGCTCCCAATCAGAAAGAGCTTGCTTTAGCATTAAAGCGACTGCCACCTTTGAGGGAATAGTTAAGTCAGGCTCAAGCCTAAATTTCCAATGACACTCTACAAGAATAGGACAAGCCCCGACTGCATACAGGGGATAATCCAATTTAGTAGCTGAAATTTCTGCTACCTTTGTCTTCTTAAGCGCTCTCACACTTTCAATCACATCCTCGCCGTCCGTATATGGACACGTGATAAAGCCGTGTGCAAATAAGACTGTATGATCAAGTCCGTGATAACCGCATTCTTGAGAAGGATAAATAGGCTGAGCCTTTTTTGCTCTTGAGGAAGTCATGAGCGGATGCCAAATCGGATAACTCTCAACAACCGGGCCTAACCAACGAGTCAATCTTTCTAAATAGATTTTTCCTTGTTCACGCTCTTGTAGAGTAAAACCATTGTGATCGATATTAGTTAAATATTGAATGGCTCTTTGCAAACCATTCGACTTTGACTCATTGATCCTGAATGCCATATTAGACCTCAAAATTAGACTCAATATGCCCAACGATATCACTTTTTATTCTTTTTGTGCACAAATATTGATTTTTATGCTTTTACATTCAGTTCATCAGAGAAACTGTTCAACTACAACTAACCAGCGAACTTGTCGTCGTAGAAGTGCCTTTATGTAATTACAACTGAAAATTTACAGTAAAATACCCTAAGTTTTCGATTACTCAAAAGAAAAATGAATTACGCCATTATTGGTGGGGGCTTTTTTGGTCTCTACTTAGCTCATTACTTAAGTCTTGGGGGGGGGCACGTAAGGGTTTTTGAAAAAGAAAACTCCCTCATGTCTCATGCCTCCTATAACAACCAGGCTAGAGTACATAATGGCTATCACTACCCCAGGAGTGTTTTAACAGCTCTAAGGTCTCGAGTTTCATTCCCTAGATTTATCAAAGAATTCCCGGATTGTATTTATTCTGATTTTGATAAGTATTACATGATTGGCCAACCACTCGGTAAAGTGACGGCCAAACAGTTCTATCAGTTTTGTCTTCGTATTGGCGCAGACATTGGTTTTGCCCCTCAAAATATTCTCAATTTGGTGAACAAACAACATATCGAGGCTGTCTTTAGTGCCAAAGAGTTTGCATTTGATGCACATAAGTTGTTGGACTCAATGCTTGAGCGGCTCAACTCAAAGGCAGAAATTTCTTTAAATACTGAAGCTAAAAGTATTAAAAGAACTGAAACTGGGAAACTTATTGTTACCTACCAACAAAACGGAGATTTTGATCAAGAATTGGAAGTTGATCAGGTCTTTAACTGCACCTATTCTCGTATTAATGCACTAAATTTAAATTCAGGGCTTTCTCTTATACCTCTCAAACATGAAATGACTGAGATGTGCCTTGTTGATGTTCCTCAAGAGATTAAACATACGGGAATAACTGTTATGTGCGGCCCATTTTTCTCTGTGATGCCTTTTCCATCTATTACTCATGATGGACATATTGTTCACTCTTTCTCTCACGTTCGCTATACACCGCACTACGAGTGGACCGATAGCAACGAAAAATATTCAGATGCTCATATCAAGTTAAAGAATGACCCTAAAAATACTGCCTGGCATTACATGAAAAAAGATGCTTCGCGCTATATACCAATACTCAATGAGTGTGAATATATCCATTCATTATGGGAAGTAAAGACAGTGTTGCCGAGAAGTGAAACAGATGATTCTCGACCAATTCTCTGTCGCTTTAATTATGGACTTAAAGGCTTTCACTGCATCATGGGAGGGAAAATTGACAACGTATATGATGCAATAAAAGCAATTCACACAGAGTTAGGAATTTAAAATGAAAAGTGAGTCTTTTGTATCTGTTGTTTGTGTAATTGATGAAGTGTCATCAAAGCAATTAAAGCGAATTGCTGATGTCCAGGCTTCGTTGGATGAAAATTATTGTGATTATGAAATCTTATTAATCGTTCAAAAGACCCAAAGTCATTTACTGCAGCAAGAGTTTGAGATCTCTCTGAAGGAGATCCCTTGCATACGATATTTACAACTGACCAATAACGTTTCAAATGATGTTGCCTTTTCTGCTGGCCTTGAAAATGCCATTGGAGACTTCATTGTCCTATTTAACTTAACAACCGACCCCTTGGATCTGATTACACGCTCGGTTGAAATGTGCAAGTCTGGTACTGATGTTATTGTTGGAATCAGTCCGTTTAATCAATCGCTCTTATATAAACTGTGCCGTCCCTTTGCTCAATTTCTCCTTCATTTAGCGGATTATCACCTACCCCAAAACGCTTCATCATTTAGATGTTTAAGTAGACGTGCTGCAAATGCTGTCAGCCAAACCGGGAAATTCCATCAACAATTTTTTATGAGAATACAGAAAACAGGATATCCCATGTCTGTTATTTCTTATACCAGTATATGGACTCCTAGGAGGACTTTTAGTGTTGGTTTCAGAGAATTGGTACGCCTGTTAGTTTTTAATTCATCAGCGCCTTTAAGACTAATGTCTGTCTTAGGATTTCTTGGTTCCTTTGCCGGGCTACTGTTTGCCATTTATTCACTAATTGTTCAATTTATTAAAAATGATGTTGTTGAGGGTTGGACTTCTACGGTTTTACTCATTTGCTTATTTTCTATGCTTCAATTCATGATTTTGGCATTTATTAGCGAGTACTTGGCCAGACTATTAGATGAACAGGAGCATAAAGCTGCATACTCAATTGTTTTTGAAAAAACTAGCAAAGCAATGATTAATCAAGATCGGATTAATGTCTGGGAAGACAGTACAACAAATGATCCCAATCTTGTAGCTACTGCACGAAATAATTAAATGTGAGGAATTCATGAAAAGCGCTTTAATTGGCTGTACTGGTTTTGTAGGTTCTACCTTAAGAGAACAGACCAGTTTTTCTCATTTTTATCACTCTACAGATATCGATAAAATTGAGGGGCAATCTTTTGACCAGGTTGTATGTGCAGCAGCACCCGCTAAAAAGTGGTATGCAAACTTGCATCCGGAGGAAGACTTACAAAATATAAAGAAGTTAATTGAGCACTTGGAAAAAGTAAGTTCCCAACGGTTCGTTTTAGTCAGTACTGTAGATGTGTTTAAAACTCCTCTCAATGTAAACGAAAATAGTCAAATAGTTACAGACTCTCTTCATCCCTATGGACTACATCGTTATTATCTAGAAGAATTTGTTAAAACTAAGTTCGACAACCACCTTATTATCCGTCTTCCCGGACTAGTTGGGAGAGGGCTAAGGAAGAACATTCTTTATGATTTCAAACACAATAATCAACTGCAGGCAATCAACGCTGATGATATTTTCCAATTTTATCCAATGAGCAATTTATGGAAAGATATCACTATATCTCTTGACAATAATCTTTCCCTTGTTCATTTAACTGCGCATCCCTTACAAGTAAGCGAAATTGCTCAAAAGGTCTTTAATCTTGATTTTAAAAATAAGTTAGATAGGCCCTCCATAAGATATGACATGCAAAGTATTTATGCATCACTATGGGGAAAAGTTCATTATCAATATGATAAGGATTCGTCACTTGAGGCAATTCACTCCTATTCTGAAAACAATGAAGGAAATTGATTGACATGTCTCTATCTATATCTAATATTGCTTGGAATCCAAATCTAGATGACTCTATAGCAGAATTATTGAATAAACATGATGTTCATTGCATAGATATTGCACCAGGTAAGTATTTCAATAATTTAATGGAAGTTGAGACTTCAGAAATTTTGTCAGTCAAACATTTTTGGGATATGCGCAGAATTTCTATTATTGGAATGCAGTCACTATTTTATGGAACTAAGGGATTCAATGTTTTTGGAGAAACCTACGCAGATATGCTTTCTTATCTAGGTATCATTTGTAAAACGGCTTCAATTTTAGGAGCTCGCTTTTTAACTTTTGGTTCTCCAAAAAACAGAGATCGATCACGTTTATCGGATAGTGAAACGTTAGACAGGGCTCTTTCTTTTTTCTACAAAGCCGGAAAGATCGCCCAAAATCATAATGTCGTTTTATGCTTAGAACCTAATCCCAAAGAATATGGCGCAAATTTTTTAACAACGACCAAAGAAACGTATAACTTTATTAAGATGCTCAATCATCCAAATATAAAGTTGCAACTGGACGTTGGAGCGCTTATTTTAAACAACGAGACTAATGCAGTCATTAAT
>ENA-OPDE01000105-OPDE01000105.1-human-gut-metagenome-genome-assembly--contig:-NODE-105-length-58023-cov-12.694521_pt1 | contig 58023 bp, 54 predicted proteins | sample MGYA00241261_ERZ501502 | MGnify/ENA primary metagenome ERZ501502 (study PRJEB25962, sample SAMEA2042450) | human gut metagenome | biome: human gut; feature: human-associated habitat; material: faeces... | reverse complement strand
AAAATGGTGCAATTCAAAGCAATGTGTAGTAGTCAAATCGTAGTCAGTTAAGGGGATTCAGACTACTGATGGGGGTGTGCATTATTTAACGAAGGGGCTGAAATAATCGCCATACCTTCCTATTATCAATTTAAAATATTCAAACTTATTTCCAAGAACATTTAAATCTCAATTCCCCACGGAATTATATCCTTGCCTTTACCGTTTGGCTTATCCATCCATGTTGTAAACAGAAATTTATCAAAATTATAAAAATTCGTTTCTCTATATGGATACTGGCGATCAAAACTTCCTATATTTGTAATATAAGAAGTATAAGTTGATCTTAATTCATATTCTTTATATTTCAAACTCTTATTAAGTTGCTTGTATAAAGAATAATTGAAAGCATCATCTATTTTAATGTGCTTAATCATTTCTGAATATTCTCCATCATAATCAACGAACAACGCTAAATTAATTGCACACAATGCAAACACTTCATTGTCTACTCTGCGTGAATAGTATGCTATTCCATCGTATTTCATTTTTTTACACGCCATCATTAACGATTGTGAAATAATATATTCTGATTTGAATACTCTATTTTCTTCTTTAATTACATAACAGGTTGGAATGGTTAGAAGATACAGTTTCAACCAACAATGCACCCTATCTTCTTCAAATTCATTTAAACATCTAAAATCTCTTATAGATACAGCCAAATTAAAAATTTTTTGATTTCCTTCTAATAATATTGGTGAAACATTGAAATCTATTTCTGCTGGACACCCCATTTCTATCCAACATCCATATGAAGAATTAGCCAAATACATACTAGGATTACCAGGAATACTAAATCTATAATTTCCAGATTTAGACCTCATTGAATTAGGCAAATGTAGCATATCTTTAGCTGTAAAGGTCTTGTTTGGAGTTCCCAGTCTACTTCTGAAGAATTGCAACTCATTGGTCTTAATTCCAGGAAAAGCCTCACTGTTATTAACCGAATTTACTGCAAATGAATTATCTCCTATATTCTTTACTAATTCCAAAATAATATTGTTACTTTCTGCAATATCAGCCTTATAATACAAATCTAAGGATTCCAGTATTTTTGTGCTAAAGAAATCTATAATATCTAAACTTTCCTTATTAGCATTGGCATTTTTTGCCTGTTCCATAACTATTTTATATTTCTTTTCTAAATCGTCTCGATAATCTACATCCTTGTCTAGTTTGAATGGTGCATATAAATCTTTACATATAAATCCATTTTTCAACCACGTCAATTTCATTTTTTGATACCGCCTTCCATGCTTATATAAAAAACACAATATGTCCTCCTTCAGCATTATATTAATTTCAATAAGGTTCAATTTTCAATTCCTATTTTACCACATAAACTATATCTCCACCAGTCAAAAAGACACCCAAGCCATATAGCCTAAGTGTCCTCAAAATCTCTTCCCTATTATATTATTAAGCCACCTTAAACATATTCTATTTCAAAGGCTTATCATCCATATCCGAATGTCCCATCAAATTTTTTGCAGCTGATGATTAATATTGATTGTTCTTTTCTCTAAATCAATATCCATCATCGTAAGTCCACAAAATTCCGAAATTCTCATACCAGTGTGAAAAAGAATATAAATCTCTTCATAATATTTACAATAAACCACATCAACATGTATAATTTCAAGAATTTTCGCATCTGGTCTTTTGTAATTACTTCCCTTGTAACAGCATCATTGGCTACTACTCCGGCTAATTAAAATTGGAAGGGATTTTTCATAAGAACGTAATCATCCACAGCCATCTGAGAGGCTGTTCGTAATACTTATATTTTTAGTTAATTAATTTATCACTGAATATTTTTGACAAAAATGTCAATAATATTCATCTTGTTTTCAAATTCAACTTTTTAATAAATGCTACAAATTTTATAATAAATGTCCTGTTTTTTATATGCTAAACATATTATTATTCATTTGAAAGCGAGGTATAACATTATGAAAATAAGAGAATTCTGTAAAATGAAAAAAATCACGCAAGAAAAATTAGCCGAAGACCTAAACGTTGATGTAAGAACAATCCGCCGTTGGGAAAGCTCCACTCCCTCTACGAGAATTATTCTTAAATTAGCCAACTATTTCGAGGTCTTTCCTTACAATTTACTTGAGGAAAATGAAAAAATGCCTGAATTTCCAATTGGTCAATCAGGTTCTATAGATTTTGCATTTATAAAAAAGGAGGTTTTAGTATCAATTAATATTTTGTCTTCACAAAATGTTATTCACGACATTTATAGACATACTTCTATTAAGTATAATGACAGCATGCTTGAAGATCTTCTAAATATATCTTTGGCAATTACTAATATTTATTCCAGATTGGTCTTTCTTCTTAAGTCTAAAGAATGGCTTAATCAGTTACATTATAGAATTAATTATTCATGCTTTGATTATGAATTACAATTGAAGTTATTGGCTAATGATTTATTTTACCCCAATGAAGGGTTGTTTAACAACTCAGAAATAAATAACCTGGCAGAAAAAGTGTGCAATACATGCAACAAATACAAATTCAATCCATTATATAGCATTTACCTGCCCTCTGATATTGAAAGATTTCTTATAGATGCCTTTCTTTCATACAAATCTGATACGACATCTCAGTTACATCAGACAATTGTATGTGAACATATTTTACTCCAATTATTAAACTACACAGGAGATGAAGTCCACAATTATTATGCGGCTTAGTTTTCACTATTATTTATAAATATTAATTTAAAAGTCAATGTATCTGCAAACGATAAATTTACAGATACATTGACTTTTCATCCCATCACCAATCCCAGCAAAACTGCTGTCCGAGAAGCAATTACCATATCATCATCCTGCAACTCTGTTTATACTCATTCAACAACTGCTTTATTTCATTGGGCGTAAATCCCTGTCAGAAATTTTTATTTTCTTCAAGATATAACGTTTTTCATCATTTGTCCAACGAAATTCTTCTTTCATATATGGCAAATAGATCTTGTCCAGTGCATCTAATTGCAAAAGTTCATAATGTTTTAAAACATCCGCATTTACACAATTCTTTATACTATTTTCGTCAATTGGACCATCTTACATTATATATCCATTTTTCAATTTTTTATAATGCTTATTTTTCTCTAACACCTTCCATATCTGTTTCCAGTATATCTCAAAAAATTTCTTTCCATTCTTATCTTTCTTCATAAATGAATATGGTAAAACTTCTTCTTGATTTTTTATATAATCATCACCTAATCGAAAGAAAAATGTATTAGGATAATTCACATCTGTATCTTTTCCTGATGCCATAAATCCAACACCAAAATACCCATAATTATTATTTTTATCCTTATATTTTTTCCAAAACATATACTCTATCTTATCCAGCTTTGTTGAAAAGTTTTTAACTTTTGAATATCATGTATAATGCTCCGACCACAAAAGGTACAAGACTTGACAGAGCAATAACTTATGCCAAAAACCAAAGTTCATATATGATGACATACCTTGAAGACAGCCATTGCAGTATATCAAATAACATGAGTGAGAATTCAATCAGGCCTGTAACGGTGGGAAGAAAGAACTGGCTGTTCTGCGACACAACTGATGGTGCGGATGCAAGCATCATGGTATTTTCATTATTAGAAACAGCCAAAGCTAATGGCATCAATCCATACAAATACCTTGAGTTCCTGTTGGAATCAAGACCAAATGAGAAAATGACAGATGAACGACTTAATAGTCTTTCACCATGGAATGAAAATGTAAAACAAATCTGTCAAAACAACTCATAGTAAAACAGTCGAGTTAACGTGAACAAGTCATAATGAAATTTCGGATTATGACAAATAACTCATAGTAAATATTCGATAAAAATGCAATTTTGCGAGAGTTCTCGTAGATTACATTTTTTATCAACAATACTATTTTATTTAGCGGTTACCCTTTTTCTCCCATACCGTATTCATAAACTTTGATTTTTCCTTTCTCATCACGTACAGCATCTTCTAATAAAATTTCTTTGCAAATTATTCCACCATTAGATTTTGATAAATACCACTCCTTTTTTCTGAATTCCCTTTTCTCTTCTATAAATACTGAATGTTCTTCCACATCTAGTAAATGTATACTATATAATCTCCCGTAATATATAACACTATCATTCTGAGCAATCCGCTTGTTATTACAATCAAAAAACGGGGTATATCTAATATCAGCAAAATACCAATAATTTTTATTTTTTATATATAACCAATTAACAAACAGACAAAAACAACATATTAAATACAGAAGATATATTTTTTTATCCGCACTTTTTATCACATCTGCACCGTGAATACATAAAAACAAATTATTGCTTAACTTTAATAACAAAATGAATATCGTACCCATTTCAAAAATATCTTCTGCTGTGTTAAAAACAGGAAATACTTTTATATTAACTTGGGTTTCTATGTTGATTACCAAATATCTTAAGATTGCATATCCTACAACTTTATAAATAATTAAACCCAAGAAAAGTATATATGTATATTTATCAAGAAATTGATTCAAAAATATTGGAAATGTTGGGAGCACTTCCACGTTAATACCAAACATAAATTTGCAATATTGTACTATAAAAGTTGCACAAACTACTAAAAAGGATACTATTTTTAATAAGTCCACAATCTTTTTAGTTTCTATATTGTCCTTTCCTATTTTTTTCACATCATTAACTATTTCTTTTACTTCTGAGTATAACCACACTTTAAAACATCTCCTTCTTTAGCACCAATAGTTTATAGGTATTTTCTTTACTGTATTCTTCAATCGAAAAAGTATAAAAATACTAATATTTTACAATAATCACTTTAACATTTCCTGCGTTTTCAATATCACGTTTAAACTCTTCCGCATTTTGAACATATCCCAAATCATATACAATAAATAATGGCCGATGGTATTGTTTACTATACGCTGTAATATCTGCACTTATTTCTTCATTAACTTTGGATTTTCTATTCTCACGCAAAAGTTTCATTTCAATGCATAATGATAATTTAGGAATAATAAAATCTGGATATATTCTTTTCCTGAAAATTCAAACTTCCCCGATTCTCTATCATAATCTATGCCTTTATTTAATCCACGTCCCAATAATAATGCCTCAATGGCATTTTGAACTTCAATCTCTTTTTGCGGTTTATCAAAAATAACCGTTCTTAACATACTCTTTTTTATTCTTCATCCTGGAATTGCTTAGAAAGCATATCATCCAATGTTCTCATCCCTCATCATCCTTTCTATGAAATCCTTTTTTTATCCTTTGCAATCTGTATCTCTTCTTTTGGAGTTTTCTATGTCTTTTTAACAAACTCATTCATCAATTATTCTTTTAATGTAATCATATTAAACCACTTTTCTAAATATATATTCGGCAAGTAAAAATACACCATTAGAATACTATTCCCACTAATATTCTAATGGTGTATTTAATATTTGTCATTGAATTTGTAATTCAATCTTATGCAATCTGATTATTTTTTAACATCTTATAATACTTACTAATTCTTCTTATCTGCGATTCATTATATTGTTCAACACAATGAAAATAAGATGACTGTCTGTTGCCACATACAATGCAATCCATAGGCATCTTAAACAGTTCACTTAATGCATATAAATTATCAACTGTTGGCATACTAACCCCATCAAACCAACGATATACACTTTGCACACATCCAAGTTCAAGATATTGCTGAACATCTTTTGCCGTCAGTCCCTGACGATCCATAATTTTTCTTATATTAATCCCAGTTTCTCTTTTATCAATTATTGGAAACATATCCCCTCCATACATAATAATGTTACCTTTAATTTATTATTTCATCACTCCATCGCCAATCCCAGCCGATAAGCCTCATCCAGCCCATAAGTGTTCCTGACATCACCTTTATCCTTAGCACCTCTGACCAGCACCATTCCCTCATCTTCAAGCTTAAAGAAATTAAGCACAAGCTGATACTGTATCTTAATAGAATCAAACAATTCCGGCAAAACTGCTGCCCCTACCAATATCAATGCCAGCTTCTTAACTTTGAAATCATTTCTCATAGGAGTATGCAACCTGTCGATAATTGCTTTAAGCTGCGCACTCACTCCATAAAAATACACTGGCGAAGCAACGACAATCACATCAGCACATTTTAACTTATCATAAACAATCTGCATGTCGTCCTGCTGAAAACATTCATGCCCCGCCCTGTCAAAGCACGAATTGCAGCCAATGCATGGATTGACCTTATAATCCGCCACCGAAACGACTTCTACATTATTATTCTTTTCCGCACCTTTAACAAATGCGTCAACCAACAGGTCAGTATTGCCACCCTTACGCGGACTGCCTGACAAAACAATAATATTGCTCATGAAAATCCTCCTTACATGTCAGAAACTTCAAGGTCTTTCACCGAATTTTTCAACAAATGCTTAAACTCATCAGTTCCTTCAACATACACATTATCCTTATTCGTAAGTATGTATACAGGATTAGTTTCTGTCAAATCTTTTATAGGAAACACCAGCAGCTTATTGTCATTATATAAGTTCAGTTCGTGCAAATATGGCAGATACATGGACAAGCTGAAACACGCCGCCAGATTCTCCTACGCCATCTGCTGATGCAGGTCAAAATGACCTGATGTGTGCACACAATCTAACGTAACCCCTTCTCTCTCAAGCAAGTGGTCTAATATCTGCATACAATGCAGATTAGGCAGACTCTGGCAGAATGGAATATCACTAAACTCACGAATATCTGCACCTTTCCTAAATTCTTCAACACACTCAGGATACTTGTCCCCAAAATACTTCTGAAGCATCTGCTCACTTACCACAAGATAAAGTCTCTCGTCAAACAAGAATTCCTTTTCAATACATTCAGGAGCCAGTAGCGAAATTCCGCTAAATGCAATATCCAGTTCACCTTTTTCAAGCATTTCCCGCAACTGTTCTGCATTGCCAATCACGCCTCTGATGTCATAATCATTATACATTTCTTTAAACTGTCTCATAAGATTAGGCATAATCATGCGAAAACGCCCCTCTGTTGTTCCTACTCGGATGGTTGATTTGTGTATTATCATTTATCTTTATTCAACCCCTCCATATATCCTGCTGTTATTATGCCTGCCGACAATATAGTCTTTTTATTATTTCAAATCTCGCAACAATATTTACGCGCATTCAATTTATAATTTTACACATATCACTAAATCGTTTGCAGATTTCTATCTCATCTTTAATTGCCTCTGTTATTGTGGCAAACTTTAATTTTTTCTTTTTGGCTAAAATATAATCCATATATCCAACGCATATACCTTCTGGTGACATATTAATAGACTTTAAATTATCATTCATAAAAAATTTTGTTCCTTCTGCATTAGCAACTAAATCTTTAATAAATTGTAACAAACCGTCGCCAATACAATCATCCAAAGATATATAGAATGTTAAGTTAATATCTGGTATCCAGTATAAATCACCACTATAATCTAATCTAACTTCATCATCCTTAGAATTTTTACATATATATTCCAATATAGAACATATTACTTCGTATAACAAAACAGAATTGCTTACTTTGCTATTACAAACCAAACCATGAATCAATTTACTTTTTTCTATAATTTTCTCTAATGTTCTAACATCTAATTGGCTTAATTGCATAAATTCTATTAATGTCTCTTCTACATTTTGATAATCAATAAACTCTTGAAAATAATTTTGAAATTTCTCCATTGCAGATTTTTGTGTATTTCCGACATCTATTTTATAATTGAAAGATATAAATTTTTTCAAATAATGCTCAGTATCTACACTTTCACCATATATTTCCCTAATTGATTGATTTAACTGATTACTATCAACAGCAATAATTAACAACACATTATCAATTTTTTCGAAAATATGATGTAACCTTTCAAGCACTTTAATAGCATAATTAGGCATACACCGATCTAATTCATCTACAACTATAACAACAGTTTTATCATTTGCAAGTTCTTTAATCTGTTTTCTAACATGATCTAATGTTCTTTTAAATGCAAATAATGAATCAAATTCCCGTTCTTTATCTTTCCTATTATTTCCTTCCTCTACAATATCATCACATACTTGAACTATATCAATTCCTATCTTATTCTTGACAATTTCCTTTGCCATATTATTTACTATATTTTTAGCAATCTTCCATGAATCCTTAATAGTTCCAACTATTTGGACACAATTTTCTGCATCAACTTTATCTTTTAATGCAGAAACAATTGCAATTGCAGGTTCATCATAATAATCATATTTCCAACAATTATAATGAAACACAAAGTATCTATTTTGACCTGTCTCTTGATTTATTTCTACTTCAAGTTTTTCTTCCAATTTTTCTAATATAAATGTTTTTCCAATCCCCCAATTACCTTCAATTGCAAATGAACAATATGCATTATTTTTAGACGCACTCTGTATAATATTGTATAAATCTTGTATTGTATTCTCTCTTCCAAGTATATCTATACCTTTACTATCCAAACACATTCTACCTCCTTTAAATTTTCATATATTAATACCATATCTTTCTAATATCAATGTTTTCACTCTGTGGCTGATTCTCATCTGGCAAAATCGATATTCTTGCTAAAACTGGAAAATTAGAAGCTAGTCCAGCAAACACACAACCTCCTGCTGGTAATATTGGAATCATCTCATTTGTTGATTTATCCGAAAAGGCTATTGTACGATATATCTTTCTTAAATCCTCTTCATTTACTAGTCTATGTATAAAATAATTATGTAATTGTGATATAATAGTATCAGATATATCTGATGGACGCTGACTAGCAATGGTTAAAAATGTTCCAAATTTTCTTCCTTCTTTAATTATTTCTTCAAAGCATTCCAATCTGTAATCTTTCCACTCCGAACTCTCTCGTATTGATGTATTAGACAAAATATTATGTGCTTCATCAACTATTATATGTAACGAAGAATCCAAAGAATTTTTCTTTGATTCTTTCTTATTTGAATATAGTTTTTTACAAATTATCAATGGAATTATCTTTCTCATATCAACTCTAAGCCCCACAAGAGAAATAACGTCTACATTACTTTTATCTTCATCCTCTTTATTATTCACTTCAAAAATCTTGCTTAAACTATCAATTCTGTTATTTGCTCTAGCCATTAGTGGTCCTATATGTTCTTTTGTTATATATGCCTTTCCTATTTCCGCACAGTAATTCCAATATAAAACAAGCTTAAATTTTTCGAAATCATTCAAGTTTTCCAAATTAAAGTTCTCATTTTCCTCTGTTCCAAATGCTAATTCAAATATTTCCTTTTTAGTAGGAGCATACCTATCACTCATATCATTTCGTAAAAAAAATGACTTATTTTTATAATTATACATTAGCTTTTCTTCAATTGGAGAGAATTGTTCTTGAATTTCTAATAAATAGAATATCTCTTTAAGATACGAACGACAATCAACTATCTTTTCATTAGAATTGTAAATAATATCACACAATGAATTTTTATCATAGTTATCCATACCATCAATCAAATTTTTATATTTACGAATACAACGATCAATAAATGGCTTCTGCGTCTTATCTGTTGCCTCTAATATAATTGACCAAAATTCTCCATCAAAGATATCTTCATAAGATATTGGATATTTGTTTTTATTTCTACGTGTTCTCGTAGATAATTTATATATATTTGCATTATCAAATACTTTTGAATATTCTCCATTAAAATCTATAATTACAAATTTAGCATTTTGATTGAAATTTTTATTTGTTTTATATTTTTCAACCACTTCACGATATAATTTTGCAAGAGTATTTGACTTTCCACTTCCGGTATTTCCAAAAATCCCTATATGACTACATAATAAATCTTGAACATTTACTTCAAATGGATATTCTTCATATGCTATAAGTGTTCCTAAAGTTATTTTATCTTTTGCATTCTTAGAAAAAATACCAGATATAACATCTTCTGTAACTACATATACATAATTACCTATCATGGGAAGATTAGTTACCCCATGTACAAACTTATCATTTTCAAGTGCTCCCAATATTCCTATTCCAACAATTCTATTTACAGAATTTCTTTTATTTAATTGTTTGAAAGGCTCCGAAAGTTCTTCTTTCATAAACTCCCCCTCAACCCTTCCAATAATATTTGAGAAACCTTTTCTAATCAAAACATAACTGCCAATGCTTATATTTTTAACAATTGTTCCATTGTAATTAAGATATTCCGTATTTTTTTCTGAATACACTCCTGCCTTAACTACTCTCCCTGATACCTCACATATCTCCCCTACTTTTAATATATCATTTAATTCCATTGTAAATCTCCATTAACAATTCATTCATGTTCTCTAAAGTAAAGTTGTCTATTTTTCCCTTATCTTGTTGTTTTTTATAATAACAATAAACATTATTTCTACTTTCAAAAATTTCATTAAACTTTTCCAAATCTTCTTGACAATATGGAAATAGTAATAGTGTTAGTGTTGGATTTGTTCCCAATGCTCTATCTATAATTTGCAAAATGTGTTCATCTGCAAACGAAAATCCAAAAGATAATAATATAGCATTTTGTCTTTCCATATCATTTGCAAACATTCGTATTTGATCATAATAATTACTATTCATAACCGTAGAATTAAATTTGTTTTTCTCTGGATTGATTATGGCTAATTTACTATAATTTTCTAAAAAATCTTCCTGGTTTTCTTTAGCTGCACTAATATTGTTTATTCTTTCATTAAAATCATCAAAAACAATATCATCTTTTTCCTCTTTCCAATATAATGATCCATGTATCTTATATAGATTAACACTTACTTCCTCTGTCAGTCTTCCTTGAAATCCATTTTGTTTACATATAAGCTTTCCATAATTTGCCGTAGAAAATTTAGGATTAATACGTCCAGAAAATCCATCAAAATAGTCTATGTGATTTTTTTCTAATGCCTTTTCAATTAAATTGTCATAATTTGTTGTAAAAATATTTATAATTTTATGTACTATTGATGTTTCCCTCAATGCAACTATATCTGTTATACTTCTAATAAAATCTTGTTTAACAATAAAATCGTTCTTATAAAAATCAACCTTTTGTATAGGTTCAATTGACCCTAAAAAAAATTCTTTTTTTATTTTGAACTCTTCATTTTTATTACCACTTTGCATTGCTTCACTTAATCTTTTTTCTACATCAGCTAATGTTTTTAAGTAAGGCACTGAAAATGCTGATCCTATTAATAAATTAATATTAGATGACGAGAACATACTCTTCATTTTTTCTATAATAATTTTTCTACTATCTTCTACACAATTTAAATTAAATTTTTGCATTAACTTCCTCCATCATTTCAATATAGTACATTTAATCTATACGTTCTTGTGTGTTTTGATTATAATAATCTATTATTTCCCATGTGTTTCTACATATCCTCTCTTATCTTCTCTATCAAAGTAACATCCGCTGGCAGCCATTCAACCTCTCCAAGATGTTCTTTCGTCAGCCATTTTGCGTTCTCATGCTCTTTTAACACCAGATCTCCGCTTAATATCTCACACCAGAAGCAATCCATTGAAAGATGAAAATTAGGATAATCATATTCAATTGTGTCGATTAAAGCTCCAACTTTAATTTCTGTATCTAATTCTTCCATAATCTCACGTTTTAACGCTTCCTGTGGTGTTTCTCCTGCTTCTATTTTTCCGCCTGGAAATTCCCAGCCATCTTTGAATTCTCCATATCCTCGCTGGGTTGCAAAAATAATTGGTTCTTTCTTATCATTGACTGTCTTTATTACTGCTGCAACTACCCTAACTGTTTTCATGTATTTTCCTCTTTTCTGTAACAAAATTCTTTGCATATACACAGAATTTTGTATGTATTTATGAATTTACAATATACTCATAGATATCTTCTCTCACAGGAACATCAAGAATCCACTCTATTTCGACTGCTGTTTTCTGTGTATTTGGCATTGTAAATTCTTTAGTATTTCCACTAGCTGTCATATGTCCCAGATAATAAAACTCCTTAGAAATCTTATCATCTTTATTCTTACGAACAAAAAGTTCCACTCTGATTCCCCGCTCTTTTGCCTTAAGAAAATTCTGTACATCTTCAGACTGCAGACTTCTTCCAGATTTCGATATTGCTATCAAACGATCTCTAAATCCTGGCACAAAATGATCCTCATATTTTGTCGTATCACTAATATCTTCCGATTTATCATAATTAATAAATACAGGAAATGTTTTTGTCTTCTTATCATATTTATAACCACCAATATTTAATGGCACTTCATTCTGCTCCCAATTAAGCAAACGACACACATCCTCATATGTATATTTCTGATAAAGAACAAAATCTGTTACATCATAGCTTTGCTTATAATCTCTTTCATATCTGCTTATACCAAAATCAACAAGTTCCTTAATAACATTATAAAAATCTCTATTTGATAACATTTCAAGAAATGTCTTCGTTGGTTTATAATCATTGCCTTCCTTTTCTATGAAGACACAATGGGAATATGTCTTTTTACCTGAACCCGCAGGGAATTCATTAGTCATAACATTTATGATATTTTCTCGCTGTTCCTTACTGATGGATTTACCATATGTCAACAAATCCTGTGATAGTCCTGTAAATAATCCACATTTTGATAACCCATTTGCATATAGAAGTGTTCTCTTTAATAATTGCAACTCCTGTATTCTCTTACCATTTGCCAGTTTCTTTGAAATAAATTCAACTATCTTTTCTTCTTCCTGTGACAAACGGATCTTATAATCCTTCTCGTATTTTACTAAGAATTTATAATATGAACCGAGGCTGTTATTATCGAAAATTCGTATAACATCCATTTCCCCATAATCATCAAAATCCTTGAGTGCCGGTATTCTTCCCAATTTATTCTTAAGATTTATATAATTTTCTTTTATCAGCTTAATATCACTGAAATTAGCATTATCAACAGATGCAAATATTCTCTTTTTGCTTATTTCATCAAAATGCACTGTAGATGCACCTGGAATAATTCTTCCGCCTTCCATTATATATCTACGAATATTGTCTTTATTGTAAGTTCTATCCCCTGAGAGTGCTATTGGAATCATGAAATTATTATTATAATTGCCAATAAAATCAAGAATCACAACATATTCTTTACCATCAGCCTTTCTGAGTCCTCGTCCCAACTGCTGAATAAATACTATTGGCGATTGTGTTGGTCTGAGCATAATAACCTGATTAACCTCCACAATATCAACACCCTCATTCAATATTTCTACAGAAAATATATAATCTAATGGCTGCTTATGGACATTTGCCTCACTCTCATTCATTGCAAGTCTTTCAAATGCATCCTGTCTTTCCTGTTCATTAGCATCACCATTCAATGCTATTGTCCTAAAATATTCCCCTGTATCCGGATTAACTATATTGTTAAACTTATATGATAATTCCTGTGTTTCTTTGATACTGCTACAGAATATAAGTCCTTTAACCTTTTCTCCACTATATCCATAGTAATTTGCCTGCTGGATTATATGTTTCACACGTTCATCACTTGTTAACATACTAAAATCACGATTATCTTTATCATCTCCAACTATAGACAAATCAGTAATTCCAAAATAATGAAACGGACATAACAGGTTTTCTTCCATGGCCTGCTGCAAACGTATCTCGTAAGCAATCTGATAATTAAATAACTCATAAACATTTCTACCTGCAACATTGTCATCTCTCTTATCAGGAGTTGCCGTCATTCCAAGCCAAAGCTTAGGCGAAAAATGTTTCATAATCTTCTGATATGTGTCAGCAGTTACATGATGTGCCTCGTCCAACACAATACAATCAAATGCATCCTTATCATATTGAAGCAAATGCTCATCTCGATTTAATGTCTGGACCGTAGCAAATACATAATCCGCATCATATTCATGATAACCAGCACCAACTAAACCCATAGAAACAGATTTTGCAAACACCTTTTCGTAAGATTTCTTAGTCTGTCTTGCAAGCTGTCCCCTATGAACTAAAAATAATACTCTCTTAAATCCAAGTTCTCTCATTGCAAATGCAGAAGCATAAGTTTTACCTGTTCCAGTCGCAGATATAAGAAGAGCCTTGTCTTCTCCTGCTTCCAGAATCTTCTTAAGATTTGTAATAAATCCAACCTGCATACTATTTGGTTTTAATCTATATTTTTCAAGGGACACAACCTGATCTTTCCTGGCTATATCTCTCTGATGTTTAATAATTTTATATTGTTCTTTATAATTTTCATAAAATTCATTAAAATCTAAAGCATACTGGGAATTCCACAATCTATTAAACTCAGCAACTATCTCCTTTGCCATCTCTCCCTGCTCGGTTGAGACAAGCTTAGTATTCCACTCCTGATTTCTAGTAAGTGCAGCACTTGTTATATTCGAACTTCCAATGATAATACGATACACTTCATCAGTTTTAAAAATATATCCCTTTGTATGAAAGCCTTCGCCTGCTTCTTGTACATCATACATTTTCAAGGTAATATTTGATAATACATTAAGCTTCTCTAAAGCTTTAGGTTCACTAAAACTCAAATAATTAGTAGTAAGAATTTCGCCTGGAATATTTTTCTTTTCTAATTCTTTCAACGTCTGAAGTAATGGCGTAATTCCACCCAAAGTAATGAACGCAACACTAATCTGAAACTTATCGCATCTTAAAAGTTCATCTTCAATGGAAGATAATACTTTCTTCCCATCCTTATAATTATTAGATACAAACTGTGGGCCATAAAAGCTGTTCGAAGCAACTGAACCGTCTATATATGCTGTCTCAAATCCTAATCGCAATTCATCCCTTTTATCCATACTGGTACTCCATTTCCACTGACAATTATTATACTAATTATATTATTTATTATGGTTAGTTGCAATGAATGTTTAAATTAAAATTGTTGTTATTTTGTTTTCCTGTTATACTCAACAATTTAATAATTCTAGAATATAAGTTATTTCTTAATTCACTATCATTTAATGAGTCTATGGGACATTTAACAGGATTCTGCACTAAGTTAGCAAAGTTTATTAAATAATTATATTTACTTTCAATTTCTAATATTTTCAACTCGACATCTCTTCTATTAAAAGGCTTTTTTATATACACTTTAATAGCAGATATTATATCTTTTTCTAATTCTGTTATCAGCTTTTTATTCTTAAGTTCTTCTAAAACACTATTTAAAACAATATCCCTTTCATCCATATTTTTATCCTCCAATCTTGTATATATACTTATACTACTCCTCCTCATATACAAAATTTGTCAAATTATGTCGACAATGAATGTTATTTGCAATAATTTGTAAAATTATATTTTTTCTTGATTATTCTTTAAGAATTTAATATGACTGAGTAAAGTCTCACGACTGGAAAAGGATGCTCGTTTCTTTTTTATTTTCACCAATTCTACAACATATAAAAAACAGCACCCCGGCAGTACCCATCTACTGCCGAAGTGCTATCCATTCCATCAATTATTCCATTAAAATCTACCCAAATATACTCATCAGATTAGCCACAACCAGGCCGCCGCCGGTACCGATGACATAGCCGAGCAGCGCCATCATGATACCAACTGGTACGAGGGCATTTGAGTATGCGCCGGCGAGGACCGGTGCTGTTGCTGTTCCACCGATGTTTGCGAGGGAAGCAACACAGCATGTGAAGATGTCGAGTTTCAATATCTTCGCAAGTGCAATCATTATTGCCACATGGATAAGGAGGATTACAAATCCTGCGAGAAGCCATATTGGGGCATTTCCGACTGCTCCAAGGTCTGCTCTTGAGGCTATTAAGGCAATGACTATATAAAGCATTACATTTGAAATCTCCTCAGTTCCCTTAATCTTGCCAAATGGTGTCAGGGCGAATACGATACCAAGCACTGATACGATAAGGACTGTCCATGTTGTGCTGTCAAAGAATGATAAATATGCATTAATCATGCTGCCAAGTTCCATTGAAACTGCCGATACTAAGAGTCCTGAACCGAGCAGAAGAATGATGTTCTGCCATACGAGAGGCTTTGTGTTGGCTTTTGCTTCCTCTTCGAGTGTAGCTCCAACGCCGTCGATTATGCTTGTGTCTGCCTTTGTCCATTTGTTGAACTTCTCGTGATTTCCGATTGCCCATAGAAGGAACATTACATAAAGAGTCGCGCAGATTGAATCCATAACAAGGGCGTAAGCCATTGTTGCTTCGTCAACATCAAGTGCTGCCTGGATTGCGAGCATATTGCCGCCGCCGCCCATCCAGCTTCCGCACAGGGCGCCGAGTGCTTTCCATGAACCTGCGCCTAAGAGCTGGTGGAATATTGCATATGAAACAAAGAATCCCAGTCCGATTGACAAAGTTGCTGCGAAGAAACCGATAAGCATTTTAGGTCCAAGCTTGATGATTTTCTTCAAATCACAGCGAAGCAGCATTATGAAAAGCATCGCATATAATATCGGGTTCTTGACTGATTTGTACACAGCGCTTGTTGCACTAAGGTCCCACACTTTGATTGTGCAAAGGAGCATAAGCCCAAGGTATATTAGTACAATCGGCGGTGCAAAATTAAAGAACACCTGTGCCTTTTTCCCTTTAAAAATCTTAGGCAGATTTACTAATACTGCGGCTGCAAATATAAGTGCCGCAAGGTATAAAAATCCATCTTTTATCATGTATAAATTCTCCTTATGGTTAATTTATAACATATTCTGCCCATTTTTCTGTAGTATATAACTAAATTTGCGGAAGTAAATGTGATGCAATCTGTCGTCACACACTTACTCCCGCAAATTTAGTTATAAACTTTTAAGTATCTCCAGCAGATATTCCCAGGTCCGCTCCACTGAAGCCGCGTCCATACACTCATCAGGCGTATGCACACTTTCAAGTGTCGGTCCAAATGATATCATATCTACTCCCGGCATTTTCCCGGCAAGTATGCCACATTCGAGTCCGGCGTGGATTGAGGTCACTTCCGGTTCGTGACCGTACACATTTGTAAAGCTATCAACACATATCTTTCTTAACTGCGAATCACTCTTGTATTCCCACGCAGGATAGTCCGACATTGTGACTACTTTTCCTGACAAATATTTTACAAATGTGGTGACTCTCTCAAGCAATAATTTCTTTCCAGCCGCTGTATTGCTTCTTATAAGATATTTGTACACAAGCTTGTCTGCGTCGAGGTAAGCAGTTCCCAGATTGAGCGAAGTCTGCACCATGCCCTTAATCTCCTGACTCATTTTGTACACACCATCAGGACTTAACCAGAGGGCATATATTACATTTGCAGTGCTCTTGGAATCAAGAACTTTGTCTGCTGCAGCGTCTGTCTTTTCAACCTCAATCTTAGCATATGGCTCTGTCGCTCTGATTTCCTGCATCCACACAGCCTCACTCTCTTTGATGCTTTGTTCAAATGTTGTGGCATCGCAGCTTCTGACACTTACAACTGCCTTTGCTTCTTTTGGAATTGCATTTTCCTTGCCGCCACCTGAAAGCGACACAAGACGGAAATCTGCTGCCCCGCTGGCATGTGAAAGAAGTGAAGCAAGCAATCTTATCGCATTAGTGTGCTGTTTGTGAATCTCAACGCCGGAATGACCGCCGGCAAGCCCGCTTATCTTAACTTCGAAGCATACCGAACCATTCTGCACATCAATTGCACCATCTGCCACCCAGTCCGCAGCATCCTCATACGCAACCGGAATATCGCACTCAGCCCTTACACCACCAGCACAGCTTACATACAATATTCCTTCACTTTCAGAATCAATATTGATAAGCCTCTTTGCTGTAAGGTCAGAAGTGTCGAGGTCTCTTGCGCCAAGCATTCCAATCTCTTCATCGCTCGTAAGCACTGCCTGTATAGGAGGATGCGCAATCGTATCCGAAGCAAGCACTGCCAGTATAAATGCAATTGCAATTCCATCATCAGCGCCAAGCGTCGTGCCATCAGCCCATACCATCTTACCATCGGTGCAGGCCTTAATGCTCTGTACACTCATGTCAATATCGCAGTCTGGCTCTTTCTCACACACCATATCAAGATGTCCCTGCAAAATCACAGGCTCACAGTCCTCATATCCAGAAGAACCAGCCTTAAATATAACAACATTATCAGACGTATCCTTCCTTGCCTTAAGCCCATGCAACTTAGCAAACTCCAGACAATAATCCGCAATCATCCCTGTATTCCCAGAACCATGCGAAATAGAGCATATTTTTTCAAAATAAGAAAACACCTCACTAGGTGACAATTCATTTAACTTCATAAAAAGCCTCCTATCAATATATAAGATACAAGGAAAATAAGCTCTTGGAGGGTACCGACCAAGAGCGCTATCCAGCCCAGCACCTGAAGTGCAACGACCAGGTGCGTCCGTCTGCCACACCTGCCCCGAACACACTCGTAAATAAAATCATATTTCCAATCCGGCATATATAGCCGCTGCGGCTGGGGCAATGCAGGGTGTACGCCTGAGTCTGGCAAGCTGTGCAGAAGTTAATGCCGCCATCTGCAAAAGTTCAGGGTGCGAAAGCCCGTTCAAGCGAAGCGCGTTTGCTTTCACACCCTGTAAAAAACTCTGCAGATGGCGGCATTTACTACTGCTAAGCGAAGACAGTCCGAAGGTGTACACCCTGCACTGCCCCAGCCGCAGACCGGTCTACACATACCTTATCGAAAAATGCTTCTATTTCACATGCAATATCTCATGAGCCCTATGTGACAACGGTTTCTCAAAATACTCCTCATAGCACTGCTTAACCGATGGATTCTCATGTGAGAATCTAAGATTATCGCGCTTATCAAGCCCGTACAGCACATGACGGCGCTCCTCAACCATCACAGCGTCTTCCTTGTAAGGCTGTCCGCCACCGTTGATACAGCCGCCCGGACAGGACATGATTTCAACGAAATCATAGTGAACCTCGCCCTTCTTAATAGCATTCACCAAACGTCTTGTGTTGCCAAGTCCGCTGGCAACAGCTACATTTACAGTTGTCCCATTAAGGTCAAATGAAGCTTCCTTCCAGCCCTCAAGACCTCTCACTGACTGGAACGCATCCGCGTCAGGATTATTTCCTGTCACAAGATAGTAAGCACTTCTGAGTGCCGCCTCCATAACACCGCCTGTTGCACCGAATATGACACCAGCACCTGTTCCTTCACCTAAAGGATTATCAAACTCGTCCTCATCAAGTTCTTCCGGCTTTATGAAAAATGCTTTGAACATTCTTTCAACTTCTCTTGTTGTAAGAACTGCGTCAACATCTTTGCCGCCGTCCCATGTACACTCGTCCTTTTTTGCAAGACAAGGCATGATTGACACACAGAATATCTTTTCCGGGTCAACCCCAAGCTTTTCTGCATAATACGACTTTGTTATTGCACCAAACATCTGCTGTGGTGACTTTGCTGTTGAAAGTCTGCCTGCCATCTCAGGGAACTCGCTCTTTACGAATTTCACCCATCCTGGACAACATGATGTGAACATTGGAAGTCCTGACTCCTTGATTTCTGGAAGCCTTTCAAGAAACTCGCTTCCCTCCTCCATAATTGTCATGTCTGCTGCAAATGTTGTGTCAAATATATAATCAAATCCTATTCTTCTAAGTCCTGCAACAAGTCTTTGTGCTGTCGCATATTCCTTAGACATACCAAAATCTTCGCCCCATGCTGTTCTTACTGCAGGTGCAATCTGTACTACTGTAATGATATCCTCATTTTCAATTGCATCAAGCACGATTCCGACATCATCTCTTTCTGTAAGTGCACCTACAGGGCAGTTGCTTACACACTGACCACAAAGTGTACATGCAGTCTCCGCAATGTTCTTGTTTGCACGCACATTTACAGTTGTACGCGAACCTGTATTTACAACATCCCATATGTGCATTCCCTGAATATTATCACACACTTGCACACAACGCATACATTTGATACATTTCTGGGCATCTCTGATAAGTGGAAATGTTTTATCCCAATTATCTTTTTCTAAGATTGAATCATATGGCATCTCTGATATATTAAGTTCATTTGCAATTGACTGTAACGCACAGTTACCACTTCTTATACATGTACCACATTTGTAATCATGCTGTGAAAGTATGAGCTTGACATTAGTCTTTCTGGTTGTACGCACTTTTCTTGAATTAGTGTAGACAACCATGCCTTCTTCTACGAAGTTATTACATGCTGTAACACATCTGTCAGTACCCTCTACTTCAACAACACATACACGACATGCACCAATTGCGTTGACTTCTTTGAGATAGCAGAGTGTAGGTATTGTCTCTCCTATTGTTTTGGCAGCTTCAAGAATGGTAGTTCCTTCTTTTACTGATACAGCTTTACCGTTAATTGTTAAATTTACCATTGTTTCTCTCTGCCTCCTCTGAATGAACCAAATCCAAAATGATCGCATCTTAAGCAGCGTCCAGATTCCTGACATGCTTCCTCGCATGAAAATCCATATTCAATAGGTTCAAAGTCTTTCTTTCTGTCTGCGGCATCACGCAGTGCAACCTCAACTCGTCCGCAAGGTACCTTGTCCTCATATCCAGCATAAGGTATCTCTACATCTGAAGTTATCTCGTGATGGTAGCCAAGATATTCATCAATATTGGCTGCCGCAACCTTTCCGGCTGCTATAGCCCTGATTACTGTTGCAGGTCCTGTTACGCAGTCTCCTCCTGCAAATATTCCTTTACGTTCTTTAATCTCACTTGTATCAAGTGCCTCAATTGTTCCTCTCTTGACTGTAACGCCATGCTCCTCAAAATATCTTGTTTCGATACCCTGTCCGATGGCAACTACAATAAGGTCGCAAGGAATAAGAACCTCGTCCTTAGCTGCAGTCTTAGGTGATGGTCTGCCACCTTTTATCCTGCTTATCATCTGTGGCTGAACCCATAAACCAACTGCTGCGTCATTTTCATCTTTCTCTATTCTAACTGGTGACATAAGTTCAAGAACATCGCAGCCCTCTGCCTCTGCACCTTCAACCTCTTCCGGAAGTGCCGTCATGTCGGCTTTTCTTCTTCTATATACAATGCTTACTTTCTCAGCACCTAATCTTACAGAAGAACGGGCAACATCCATTGCTACATTTCCACCGCCAATAACAACCACTCGCTTGCCAGTATAGTCAGGCATTTCATCATCACCAATTGCACGAAGCATTTCTACTGCTGATGTTACGCCTGTTGTAGCATCCTCACCATCAATTCCAATCTTCTTGTCTGCATGTGCTCCGATAGAAATGTATACTGCATTATATTCTTTATTAATATCCTCAAGCGTAATGTCTGTTCCTACGCTTATATTTTTCTTAACTTCTATTCCTGTAGACAATATAGCGTTAATCTCCGCATCCAGCTTTTTTCTTGGAAGTCTGTAGTTAGGAATTCCATATCTTAACATTCCACCAAGCTGCTTTCTCTGCTCAAATATAGTAACCTTATGTCCCATAAGAGCCAGATAATATGCGGCACTGAGTCCTCCAGGACCACCACCGATTATTGCAACCTTCTTACCTGTTGGCTCATTACATGCTGGAACCGGAACATCACCGGCATTATCAACTGCCATTTTCTTAAGTCCCCTGATGTTGACTGGCGCGTCAATAAGTGTTCTCTTACATCTGTTTTCACATGGATGCTCACAAATGTATGCGCATGTTGTAGGCATTGGATTGTCTCTTCTTATAAGACGAACCGCGTCTGCATATCTGCCTTCATGCACAAGTGCTATGTATCCCGGTATATCTACTCCTGCCGGACATGACTTCACACATGCAACCGGCTGGTTACTGTTACATGAACAAAATCCTCTCTCAATATGTGACCTGAAATCATCCTCACAGCCATCAATACATTTTAGTACAAGCTTTGCTGCCTCATATCCGATTGCACAGTCAGCGGAATAATAGATTCCCTCTGCTGTAAGCCTGATAACATCAAGAGTTTCCTCTGTTGCGTTACCATCAAGCACATCATCAAAAAGTCTCGCAAGCTGTCTAAGTCCCACACGGCATGGGACACATTTGCCACATGACTGTGCAAGACACATTTTTATAAATGATCTCGTAAGGTCGATAGTACACAATCCCGGTGGACTTGCTACTATTCTTCTCTCTAAATCCTGATATAAAGACTCCATTGTAACCTGAGCCTTATCCTTAGTAATAATCGTTAATCTGCTCAATTCCCGCTCCATTTCTGCATATTGCGTATGTCGTATTGCTGCTTGCCAGTATACCGCTAGGCAGTTCCATATAACATTTTACACAATATATATTAATTTGAAAAGGAAGGTTATTTTTTTCACACAATAACCTTCCTTTCATCCATTACTTGTGGTCGCACTTCGTGCACTGGCTCGTTTCTTTGTCAGTTTCTTTCTTGTAAAATGCACCTGACCAGTCACATATGCTCTGCAATATTGGCATTACAGACAAGCCCTTTTCCGTAAGTGAATATTCAACTCTTGGCGGAATCTCGTCATATGATTTCCTTGAAACAATATCATCAGCAATCAATGCTTTTAATGTTGTTGAAAGAACTGCATCTGTAATATTCACCAGTTCTGCCCTTAACTCACTATATCTTAATGTCTTCTTATCCGCCAGAACACATATAACTCTTGATTTCCATTTGCCTCCAAATACTTCCAGACCGTATTCCAATGGACATCTGATATCTGATTCTAATTTCTTGTGGTACATAAATCTCTCCTTTGTTTTTGGCATTTCTTTATAATATCATTATAACAATTATTTTAAAAGCTGCTCTATTGGAACACCACAGGTACGCACTCCTTCACCAACACCACGCTCAGAGGCATATTGTCAAGTGTGTATGTCAGATTTTTATATATTCATCGTCATATATGGGGGAATGCATATAATTCCATCTTTTACAATTAAATTTCTTGGATGAATAATATAACTTTCCCCTATGTGCTCCTTGTATTTTTCTCTGAAATTATTTAATGAGGTTGTTTTATATTGCTTTCCAGACTTTACTTCAATCGGAAACATCTTATATTTTAATCTGCTATTATTTGAAATGATAAAATCAATTTCAATATCATTTCGGTGCTTATTTTCATTATAGTGTGTATAAAAATATAACTTATGTCCATTCGCCACAAGCATCTGAGCTATTGCATTTTCATAAAGCATTCCTTCATTAATCTGTAATTTGCCTGCCAATATCTGTTTATATACTTCATCTTCAAGTAATTCATTCTCGTCAAATGCATGGCTTACCAAAAGTCCGGTATCACCCATATAACACTTTACATAGCTTCTTGTCTCATTCAATGATAAGCCAACATTCGGATCATTACACAAAAAGCACTCATTGGATATCATAGAATCCGACAGCCAGAAAAAAGTTTCTTCATACTGGTCTGCATAACTACCATCTTGTAGCTTTTTGAATACAACTCTTTTTTCATGCTGTGAAAGAAATCCCGGAATCTGGTCATAGATTGCAAGAACTTTGCTTCTATATCTCATATCTATCTTCATAATATCTTCCCGATACAATTTAAGAATGTCCCTTTTTTCTTTATCCGCTTCTGTAAAATCTTTTTTACTTTCAATAAATGCCACTACAGGCATAGGCATCCCACCAACAAGCATATACTGATGAAACAAAAGCATTGCCTGATTATGCATACTTCTTTCCAAAGGTTCCCTTTTTTCAAAGCATTTTTTTATATATTCAACCAGCAAATCTTCTTCTAATGCTATTGCGAATTCTTCGAAATCCAATGGATACATATTGATATTTCTTTCTTCTGACGGTATGACAATATTCTTTACATTTTCTCTGATAGATATCAATGAGCCAGTTTCGATATAATCATATCTTCCATCTGCAACCAAATATTTTATCGCAGCTCTTGCCTGTGGAAACATCTGTACCTCATCAAAAATAATAAGAGAGTTGCTCTCTGTCAGTTTTTTTCCAAAATGTGTCTGTAACAGCATAAAAAATGTATCCAGATCATTCAGATATCGCTCAAAATACATTTCGACTTCCTTATCTTTTTTAGCAAAGTCAATCAGAAGATAACTTTCGTATTCATTTTTTGATTATACGCAAGTATTATAACCCTATTTTTTATGATTATACGCATATTCTATAAAGTCATATATCGCCCAAAAGCAGCTTGCCATGGACACCGGATATGATCCGCACACTAGCCGCCGTCCTCTCACAACACCGTACGTACCGTTCGGTATACGGCGCTTTCAATAGACTCCTACTGATTCGGTCCTTCACTTCTCGGCTACTATGACCTCTGCACGAAGCCTATCGACAATCCAGCGTATCAGAAGTACATCTACGCAAGCAAAAGAATCACAGTCTACCAGTGTTTCTACTTCATACTTACTCAATTCTTTCGACGCATTCAAACAATCTGCTTTAAGTTTAATTCTGCAATTGATTCACCTCTGCCAGCACTTCCCAATAACCGCTGTGGCTGTTACCCACACGCTTAATCAGTTCTTGTGTTTTCATTTTTCTTAAATAATACTTCACACGATCTAAATTCCATCCCAATTCATTTGCATACTCTCTTTGAGACATGGACGGATAATTATGGACTAATTCCAGTATCTTTTTATCATCATCTGATAATGTTGATTTCTTGCTTTGAGTAGATTGGTGCGTTTGGGTAGTTTGGGTAGTTACACCATTGACACCAAACTCACCTTTTACCTTACGGTACATATTTACTCTGAAATCGCCATCAAAATCAATCAGCTCTGGCTTCGGCAGTCCATACTCCTCACAGGCTTCAAATAACCTCGGTATTCCGGTTCCCCATTTCTCAATAATCTTCATATACGCAAAAGCTCTGGCAATTGCCGGATTTCTCGGCTTTGAATAGCCTTCCAGCATTTTTAAAATGGTAACATTATTCAAAAGCATTCCCGGAGAAGTTACCTCCAATCTGTCATCAAACAATGCTACCTGGATATTTCCCGGCTCAAGATAACTGCGGTGTGCCACTGCATTTGCAATTAACTCACGAATACTGTCTGTCGGAAGCTCATATACATCCTGTCTGTACATCCCCATTATCGTCATTCCCATATTGATTTTTTCAAGGACATACTGATAAGCTGCTTCCATCTGCTCCTGAATAGAGCCTTCAAATTCCCTACGGTCAACAAAATGTGCACGATTCGTTCCTTTAAACACACCACATTGAATTACCGGCATTTGCGGCATTTTGCCTGTTAAAAGTGCATAGGCATTTGTCGGATATACCTTACCCTCTGCATCCTTCAACACGCCCCATGAAATCAATGTATTCTTTGTTACATCTTTTATCTTTGCTTTCTCACTATCCTGCCATGTATTTTTCAAGGCAGTTTCTTTCATACTTTTGCAAAGTTCCTCGATCTCGCTGTCGGAAACAGGCATATTCTGGCATATCTCACTATCAAAATAGCGATTCTGTCCCTCTAAAATCAGTTCCTTCAGCATATATCCTTCCACATGTCTGGTTGTACCGGATACCCTCACATAAGTACCATCCACCATTCCCTGCGATTTGATATAATATGGACGCTGTGCACCCGGAAGAATCTCCACTACAATCACAGTCTTATCCTTAACAGTCTGTAACGCAACATCCGGTCTGATTGCAGGTTCACAGGCATCAGAAATAGCATTGGTAATGGCATCCATGGTTTTATAGATATTATCTACATCCATTCCAACAATATCTAATGTTTTATCATCTATTCCAAAAACAATCTTTCCACCTCTGCCATTGGCAAAAGCGACCACTGTTTTCATGTATTTTTCGCTTTTCTCTGGTACAGTAACCTTGTACTCTATATTCTTTGATTCGCCGGAAAACAGCTTATCTTCTGCCATAATTCTACCTCCAATTCTAATCAAAAGCTTCATACTTAATTGCCCATCCACCAATCAGAATATTCTTAATAAATGACAGCAATACAAAATACATTTGCGAAATTTCGCTATCACTATATTGATATATTCCATTGTGCAATATATGATTTCTAAAAGGAATTCTTTTATCTATTTCATCGTTAAAAGCATCCGTCCTTGCAAAAACAATGTTGGTTATTGCCAATATATAGCATCGTCCTATATTAGCACCTGTTACCTTATCCAATTTTGAATTGATTGCATTCTTTACCTCTTGTTTTATTCCACTCTTTCCAAATGATTCATCAAGGCACTCCTCAATCAATTTTTCAATATGAGATATCAATATAACTATTTTTTCTCGTTTTGCAATATTTCGGCTATATATGATCTTTTTTAAGTAATTGGCCAGCTCAGAATCCAAAAATGAAAAATCCGAATCTAATCCATCAAATACATCTGATAGCTTTTCATAATCTTCATATAACCATTCTATATCCTCCAAAACAATATCTTGTTTCGGATTTATTGATTGAACTTTTGAATATAGTTCTTTTTCTTTTATATCGCTAAAATCAAATTTTCGTAAAGTCGATTGAAGTTGTTCAAATATTCCTGTTAATTTTGATGAAATATTTATGTCAAATATACTCAAATTTTGCATTTATTTCTCCATCAGCTACTTTTCCTTTGCCTTAATGTTCTTAGAATCTGCCAGTATCTCATAGAATTTACCATCTGATGCCGTCTGTCTGGCTCAGTTTGTTTTTTTATTGTGGTTTTTGCTGTTGGAGTAGTTTTTTGCTCTTTTTTCCGTCAACAGCTTTTATTATACCATATCCCTTTGTCTTGATCCAAGGTCTCTCCGATTTGCTGTGCAAATTCTTTCTGCTCCGGTGTTAAATTGTTTTTTACCATTTTTCGTTCCCTCCAGTGTAGTGGAATTGCACGATTAAGATAATTCATTTTATCATATAACGATTTTAAGCACAATCTAGCAGGATCATTTTTGTGTTTTTACAAATCGATTAGGAGGCGGTGACTAAATCATAAAGGCCACCGTTTATCCAATGTCATTAAGTTAAGATGACCAATCAAGATCTTAGCATCAGATTACAACGAGTTTAGAGCATGTGCAACAATGATTGACAGATCGAAACTAGAGAATGTTATTCTTGTTGCTGATAGAGGATATGAAAACTATAACATTTTTGCACATGCAATTGAAAAAAGGATGGAAATTCGCTATACGTGTCAAAGATAAAAATAGTAATGGAATTGCATCTGGGTTAAATCTTCCTCCAAATGATGAGTTTGATATAGATATCACTCAGATTTTTTCGAGGAAAAATACAAAGGCCACAAAAAAATACAGGCTATAAGTGGATGCCTGTAAATCAAGTGTTTGATTATCTTCCACGAAAAAGTGATAAAACAAAACAGGTGAACTTTACAATCGCCATTTATATTTGTAGAGAATATCTCCGTAATAAACGCAATCTTAGTCCACCTGATGTGATTAACCTAATAGAAAAGCATGTATTACCAGTAAGACCTGGTCGAAAAAACCCTCGCAAAGTCAAACCCCAGGCATCTGTAAGCTTTCTATATAGAGTGACTTAATCATAGATAATTATAAGGTTTTTTTGACAGATAAACAATCTGTCTTTTTGTTGTGCTGCAAAATAGACAAAAGAAAAAACACATCATATTTATCAAACAATTGCAAATATGATGTGTTTTATAATTATGTCAAAATTCTTAACTTAATGACATTGCTCTTTCGAGCTCTTTTTGCTTTGTACAACATTAAATTGTAGATGATTACTGTAAGAGTGAAAGTACACCCTGGTTTGACTGATTAGCCTGTGCAAGCATAGACTGTCCAGCCTGTGCAAGAATGTTGTTCTTGCTGTAGTTAACCATCTCTTCAGCCATATCTGTATCACGGATACGAGACTCAGCTGTTGTAGTATTCTCAACTACGTTGTCGAGGTTGTTGATTGTGTGCTCAAGACGATTCTGAACAGCACCAAGTGATGAACGCTGTGAAGATACTTTTGAGATTGCATCTGAAATAGCGTCCACTGCGTATGTTGCAGCGTTTCCGGAATCATCTTTTACATTAAGTCCTTTAATACCAAGGCTTGCAGAATCCATAGCGTCAATGTTGACCTGAATCTTGTTTGTCATGTCAGCATCTGCACCTACGTGAAGGCTGAATGATAAGCTGTTGGCAACTTTTGCCTGACCTAACTGAATCTTATATGTTCCTGTACCATTAGTCAGAGTAACTGCTGTATCTACAGCATCACCAACACCTACTTTTGCACTTCCTTCTGTGTCACCAATTGAGTTAGCTGCAAGAAGCTCTTTTCCTGCAAGTTCATATGCCTTTTTAGCTGTAATAACTGTCGCATCATTTGATTTTACGCCAGCTGTTTCGTCCGCTGCTTTCATAGATGTAATTTCTTTTCCTGCAGCACTAACTGTTGCACCTGCTGCTGCAAGTGTCTTTAATTGATCAGCAGTTTTTCCTGCACCCGCAGTCCACTTTCCATCTTTATAATATCCAGCCTTTGCTGCAGTTTCAGCCGAATCATCTCCTGCTCCCTTTTGTGCAATATACTTATAAGTATCGCCATTTATTGTAATATCTTTTTCAGCGCCAGTAGTAGCTGCTTTATCAATTAAGGCATCAGTATCAGTTTTTGTGGCACCTATTGTATAACTCTTTCCACCAATGCTGACCTTATCACCTGCATTAAGTGTGTCCATAACAAATGTAGCAGTTCCATCTCCGTTATCTGTAAGTGTTCCCTTAAGACCTGCATCATGAGCTTTCATGTTGATTGTCTTTGTTCCGGCCTCACCCTTTAACAGATATGTCTCATTGAACTTTGTTGTCTCTGATACACGGTCAATCTCTGTTGTAAGCTGGTCAATCTCATCCTGGATTGCCTGACGGTCTGAATCCTTTGAGTTTGTACCATTGGCTGCCTGTGTTGCAAGCTCATTCATACGCTGAAGCATTGAGTGAACCTCTGTAAGAGCTCCCTCTGCTGTCTGTACTGATGAAACACCATCCTGTGCGTTTGTAGATGCCTGGTCAAGACCACGAATCTGCTTTCTCATCTTCTCAGAAATTGTAAGTCCTGCTGCATCATCTGCTGCACGGTTAATTCTGTAACCTGATGAAAGCTTCTCTGTGCTCTTTGACTGTGCGCTTGTTGTTACGTTAAGCATTCTGTTGGCATTTGCTGCCTGCATGTTGTGTTGTACTACCATAATATAATCCTCCTTGTCCCATATTCATGGGTTATTATGTTTGACCTCTGGAAATCCTTTTCCCGAGGGTTTTGCAGCTGCTTTGTGTTTATTTTTATTTAAGCAGTTGCGGTTTTCTATAACAAGCGGCTTCCCGGGTGTGGCAGATGCCACAGCCGCCTATTAACTTGATTAGTTGCTTTGCGTCTTTTTCTGACGTTCTTTCTCATTCCAGATGATTTGCTTGATTTGTTTCTTTGCTTCACTGGAAAACTCAGGTTCAGGATAATATGTATCTTTTCGCTTCGCCGGGTCCGGTTCGTTGTTGGATCTTGCGATATTCAGTTCTTTTGGAGCATCTATCAGTAGTCGACAGTGCTTTCCTGTTCCACCCGCGAACACGATTCGGATATCGTCTCCGATGTTCACATATTGCCCTTCCTTTAATGATAATTTGAGCATTTTCTACCTCCATGCACTAGGGAATAGCTTCATCCATGCTTTTCCGAATTATGCAACATTTTATAGTAAAATGTTACATTTTTTCGCAGATTAATAAGGGGGTCAAAACAGAAGTTGATTAAATAACATCAAATATTTATGCCGTTTTAGTCATATTTCATCAAGAATTGCTTTAACTTTAACGCGATATAGTTGAATCCAGTGAGATTAATTAAAAATGATAGAAAAAGGTAAAGAAAATTATTTAAAAAAATTTTTTTCTTGGGGTTAAGTTCTAAAAATGGTGTCCGATATAGTAGGTGTAAAGCAAAAAATGTAACATTTTACTATAAAATGTTGCATTTTTTGCTTTTTATAATTACTATTATTTTGTTGTGTATTTTGGATATTCCGGGGAAGAGTCTGTCATGCGGCATGTGCCTGATAATATTTTCTACCGCAAAGGAGTATTCAATGGGAACTACACAGCCAATCCGAAATAAGGATGAACTGGCGGCTTTCAGGATGTACTATAAAGATATCCATCCAAACCGCCGCAATTACTGTTTAATTGTTATGGGATTAAACACAGCACTAAGAATCAGTGACCTGCTTAAATTGAAGTGGGATAACGTATACAATTTCGAGCACCATGTATTTCGCTCTCATTTTCTTATCAACGAGCAAAAGACCGGCAAGAATAACTATGTCACTCTAAACTGCAATGCCACCGATGCTCTCCTGGCATATTTCAACGAACGGCACCCGACTGAACATGAGTTTATTTTTACAAAAGCCACCTGCAGGAGGCAGCCACTAAACAGAGTTCAGGCATACCGAATTGTAAGGACTGCTGCCGAGGAGACTGTTCAGGATGAACATATCAGCTGTCACTCTCTGAGAAAGACATTTGGATATCACGCCTGGAAGAACGGCACACCACCTGCTCTGCTGATGGATGTCTACAATCACTCGTCCTATAAAGTCACACAGCATTATCTGGGTATTGAGCAGGATGAACGTGATGAGATTTATATGAATCTTGAGCTATAAAAAGAACAGACTTATAAAAACAGCCAGTGTTTCTCTATTTGAAAAACACTGGCTGTTCTGTTAGTCCGTTGTAAAACTCCACTGCCGCCGCAATATCCTTCTCATCCGGATGCCCCTTTGATACACCGCCAATCAGCTTGAACGGTCCGAACGTATCAAATCCCTTGCATGAAAACCTTCCGACAATGGTGTCATGTTTGTATGCTATTACCTGCTCAATTGACTTAAAGACAGGTCTGCCGCCATATGTACAGATAAGAAATACATTTTTATTGTCTGTGAGATTGACTGATGCAAACTTAAGCACCGACTGATGGAACTTTCCGCCGTATACTCCTGATGCAAAACCGATTAAATCATATTCTGACAGGTCTTTCTCTACCGTCTGTGTCGCATCTATCAGCTCGACATCGTTTGTCTTTGCTATCTCGTCAATTATCTTTTTTGTGTTTCCATGATGCACTGATGCATATACTATTGCTGTCTTCATCTGTAATGCTCCAATTCTTTATTAGTCTTCCTTTGATTTTGCCATCAGCATCTGCTCCAGCTTTTTCTTTCCGGTCTCATAGTCTGTAAACACAATTCCCTCCATACCAAGCTTTCTGCCACCTTCGATATTCTCCGGTCTGTCATCTATGAACACACATTCTTTCGGATTCAGATTGTATTTATCAAACAGGCACTGATAGATACCGGCATCAGGCTTTATCATCCCAACCATAGCTGAAATGACTTTGCCGTCAACAAGTGACACAAAACTAAGTTCACTGTGCGTATGAAGCTCGAAGTAGTCCTTTGGATAATTCGATAACAAATACACTTTATAGCCTCTGCTCTTTAACTCCTTAATCCAGTCTGCTGCATAATCGAATGCCTTTACGACAAAAGCCTTTCCCTCTTTGAAAAATCTCCTGATATCCGCCTCATACTGTGGATCCACCTTAACCATCTCATCAATTATCTCGTTCTCAGGAATTACACCACGGTCCAGCTCAACCCAGACAGGGTTTTCATATGTTGCATGGGCTAAAGCTGCTATTTTATTTTCTTCAATGCCAATCTCACGCATTGCCTCGTCCGGCTGGAACCTGACAAGCACGTTTCCTATGTCAAATACTATGTTTTTAATCATTTATTTTTTCTCCTACAACCCTGCATCTCTTCCTGCAAAAAGCAATGCCATATGCTAAAATATCGCACCTGCCCTCATCGCGCAGAGCCTCATCATATCTCTTCTCCTTAATCTGCGTCATAGCCGCCTCACACGCTGCATCAAGGTTTTTCATCTCTTTTGCATATTTCACTTCAATAACGATGCCTGCATCCGGATCCTCCGGCTTGATTAAAATATCACTGAAACCGTCTCCCGACTCACGATTTGACTTAATAAGCCAGCCCGGATTGCTTCCGCGAAGCAGGCCTAGGAGCAGACCATGATAGAAGTTCTCTTTCATATCATCAGAAGCCTTTGTATCAAGTATACTTATCATGCGGCTCATAACGATGTTAAGCTGTCTTGCAATCTGCTTCTCATCTTTATCGAGGATAGCTCTGGATAAAAGCTTCATGGTATCATCATCTTTTGCGACAACAGCCTTGAACCACTCCTGAATCTGGAGAACAAACACTTCACGCACCTCTTTATTTGGAATCACCAGCTTGTAGGCATAGCTCTCACTGTCAGGCAGCCTGACCTCACCAGCCGTAGTCAGGTAGCCTGTTGTAAAAAGTACGCTCCACAGATTGTCTATAGTATTGTCAATCTCATCATAAGTCAAGTCAAGGCGGAGCTGTTTCTCAACAAAACCACCTGCCACGAGCTTTTCTATCTCATCTCTCGTGGTCTGGTCTGCCTTGTCTACAAAGCGCTTCACCATGTCATTGCCACTGCCGTTAATCCAGAATGCACTCGGCCTGGCTGATGTGTCAAAAACCAGCTTCTTGGCAAAATTGATTACATCCCACGGACAATAAATGTCGGTATTACCGAAATGATAGCCATCGTACCACTCCTTTACATCAGGGTAACGCTCAGCCCTGTCATAATCCGTAAGCAGCTTCCTGACCTCATCATCAGTAAAACCAAACTGTTCATCATGGGCGATATCTACAATGGAATTGATTTCAAAATTGTTGAGACCTGTAAAAATACTCTCCTTGGATACACGAAGACAGCCTGTGAGTACGGCAAACTGCAGAAACTCATTAGTCTTGAGTGCCTTTCCAAAGAGTCCTCTGATAAGTGAAACCATCTCTTTATAGTAACCATTCTGGAATGCTTTATCCAAAGGGACATCATATTCATCAATTAATATTACCGTCTTTTGCCCGAAATGCTTATATAATAATTGAGATAAAATCTGCAGACTCGATACAAGCACTTTTTCATCCATTGCATTCGTTCCATCCTTCAATGCAATAATCGCCTTGTAACGCTTTTTTTCATTTTCTGACAGATATTCACTATCTTCCAAAAAGCCGAATCTTTCTGCCTCCATTCCTATAAGCTCAGTAATACGATATATGGCATCCTCGTATTTCAATCCCTCCACACTCTTTAATGACAGGAATATAACCGGATATTTACCCATATGTTCTTCGCAAAGTGCCTTATTTTGCGCAATATATAAGCCATCAAACAATGACTCATCCGCACCGGTTTCAAAAAAAGCTTTAAGCATACTCATGTTAAGAGTTTTTCCGAAACGGCGCGGCCTCGTAAAAAGAGTGACCTCTCCACCGGTTTCAACCAATTGCTCTATGAGTTTTGTCTTGTCAATATAATAAAAGTTGTTCCTTCTGATTTTTTCAAAACTATCAATTCCTACCGGCAGTTTTAAAGTACTCACCATATGAACCTCCACAAAACGTATCAATCCGCTATACTTAGCTATAGTATAGCGGATTGAGGGGCAAAATACAAATATTATTACCGTTCTATTATTCCCATTTTTCTATACACAAGAAGAGCTCTTTCGAGCGCTTTTCGATTTTCATTGTAAAATGAATTTCTAAATTCCGCATGCCCTAATGAAGACAATGATTTGAATTTGCGTTTAAGGAATTATTATTAGAAAAATCAGTTGATAAAAAACCGATTGATGAACTTCCGCTTTCTCTCAAGGAAAAGGTAGTCTTAAAGAAATTAATAAAAGCTGTAGAAGGAACCGATCATCTTTTATCTGAATAACCATTTTATTTTTTCTATTCTTCTTAATGACAGCTATCTGCTATTTTCTTCCTGGCAATCTCGTAAATCCGTTGAACCGTTGTTCTTGCGACTTGCATAGATGCTGCATCCCAAAGCTTCCATATATTCAAATCATTCCTGTGACCGTATTGTAATAATTTTAATTTAAAAAGCCGCCCAGGCCATAGGCCTGTGCGACTTCTCATAACATGATTTAAATTAAGTTTATCCTTCAATAGCAATATGCTTTGTGGTCTCAACTTTCTTTTGCTCCTTCTTCGGAACTGAAAGTTTAAGAATACCGTCCTGATACTTTGCCTTGATATCTTCCTGTTTCAGCTCATCGCCTACATAGAAAGACCTGCTCATAGCACCGGAATAGCGCTCCTTGCGGATGTACTTGCCATCCTTTTCATCCTTCTCTTCCTTGTCAAGTCCTTTGGCTGCGCTGATAGTTAAGTAACCATTCTCCAGCTTAGCCTCAATCTCATCCTTCTTGAATCCCGGAAGATCTATATCTACTTCGTAGCTATTGTCTGTTTCCTTGACATCAGTCTTCATAACGTTCTTTGCGTGTTTACCATAAAGCACCTTGTCAACATCAGGAAATGAAAAATCCATCCAATCATCGTTAAATAAGTTTTCTCCAAAAATACTAGGCATCAACATAAGTCATCTCTCCTTCTTAATCTATAAAATCTGTGTCAACCTGTTTCTTTGGAACCGGGATGTTTCAAGAACTCAAAGCCTTTGCTTTTTGTTCCTTTCCTTTGTTCTTGACTATGTTATACACCTATTATTAGCACTCGTCAATAGCGAGTGCTAATAATTTATAAAATGTTTATATTTTCCGAGCAGCTTCAAAGTACTTACCATATGAAACTCCATTATTTTGCAATAAATAACACTCCGAGTGTGCCAGGCCCACAATGTGATGAAATCACACCACCTGCTCTTGTCTCTATAATTTCCTTAAAAATGCCAAGAGAGGCTATGTAATCTCTCACCTCTTCAACTGTCTTAGCATCACATTCCGAATGTGTAATAAATACCCGATCCGGTATTGCGTTTTTCAGGTCCTCTTCCAGATCTTTTGCATAATTCTTTATGACTTTACCGATCTTACCTCTATATTTCCTGCTTGCATCCATTTTACCATCCTTTACAACGATCATGGGATGAAGCGCCAATGCTCCTCCTATAAGCGCAGAAACAGCATTGCATCTGCCACCTCTGTAAAGGTACACAAGTGTATCTACAACAAAGCTTGCTCTTACCTTCGGGATCAATTCATCAATTCCGGCTTTTATCTCCTCACGGGATTTACCATCCGCTGCCATAACTGCCGCCTCAACAACAAGCAGGCCTATTCCTGTGGACAGATTTCTTGAATCTATTATCGTAACCTTATCCTCTGCATCAAGTTCTTCTGCCGCCATTCTGATCACGTTGATTGATGTCGACATCTCACTTGATATGGAAAAGCATATGATCTCCCTGCCTTCATCAATATATGGCCGCATTACTTTCATTGCTGTTTCTATAGATGGAGCTGAAGTCTTTGGTGTAGTCTTATTTTTATCAGCCCACTCATACAATGCGTGAATGTCTATCTGCGGTCCGTCCTCCAGTTCTTCATCTCCTTTTACAATATGAAGCGGAATAATATCTATATCGTATCTTTCTAAAACTTCCTGTGACAGATCACATGTACTGTCAGATATAATTTTTACCATTTTAACACCTCCAGGCTTTCAAAATCATTTTGTCCTTCCTTTCTGTTCCATTATACTATCTTATTTTATTATTTCAATTGCGGAATAAATATATTATTTTCATGCCCATATTCAATAGTTACATGTTCTTTTTATTACAGTATCAAAAAAAGATATTTTCACCAAGGGGGAAAGCAACGTTCATTTTACTGTTGACTGGCTCCGCTGGCTTTGTGATATTGCCTTGTAGTAAACACAAATAGAAATGATTGCTGTAATCGCTTCCGTGATCCAAAACGCATTCCAGACGCCAACCGCTCCGAAAATGCTGCTGAGTAAAAACGCAGTTGGGATGATAACCACAACATACCGGCAAAGTGAAATCAGTAACGAAGGAATGCCTTTTCCAAGTCCCTCCAGTGCGCCGGAAGATGTAACGGAAACCGCCGAGACAATAAAACCGGCGCCGATGATACGCAGGGCTGTTTTCCCGGTCTGGATTGTCGCTTCTGTGTGGGTAAACAGCCCCATAAGCTGGCCGGGGATTAGCAGACATATCACTGTTCCAAGCACCATAATGATACCGCTCATGCACAAGACGATTTTATAAATCTGGCTGACTCTTTTATTCTCCCCCGCACCGTAGTTATAGCCGATCAAGGGGCGCATCCCCTGAACAATGCCATTAGCCGGAAGATAGATGAATGTCTGCAATTTGTAATATATTCCCAAAACCAGAATATACACTTCGGAATATGCCGCCAAAATAGCATTGAGTGCCGAAATCAAAAGAGATGGGAGCGCAAGATTCAAGGTTGCGGGAATGCCGATGGAGTACAGCTTTATTACCATCTTTTTGCTGAGCAAAATGTACTGCCTGCGGATATGCACGCGAATTGGCCGCACAAAATAAACGACCAGATAAATCGCAAGCGTCAAGGTCTGCCCGATGCCGGTTGCCAGCGCGGCGCCTTCGATTCCCATTTCAGGAAATGGACCATAGCCAAAAATCAGAACGGGGTCTAAGACAATGTTTATTATACACCCACACATCAGGCTGATCATAGTTGTTTTCATGTTTCCTACAGCTTGGAATATTTTCTCGAATGTAACACCAACAACGATAATCAATGTAAAAGAGAACGCAATAACAGAATAGTGGACGTCAAGTTCAATCACTGTCTTGGATGAAGTGAACATTCCTAAAAAAGCCGGCATCATTGTAATACCGCAGACTGTTAAAACAACGCCGTGAATCATGGCAAGCACAAGTCCCTGCGTGGCAGCTTGATCTGCTTTTTTGTCATCTCCAGCGCCTAGATAGAAGGCGATCACTGCGTTGATTCCAACGCCAAATCCAATTCCAACAGCATTGATAAAATTTTGAACCGGGTAAACCAATGATAATGCCGTCATAGCTTCCTCGCTGATCTGCGCGACGAAAAAGCTGTCGATAATGTTGTATAGAGAATTAACCAGCATGGATAAAACCATAGGCATGGCCATGGATAAAATCAGCGGCAATACCGGTTTTTCTTTCATAAAAGTATCGTTCATCATTTCTCCTCCTTGGAACATGTTATAAGATATTTTTGTGGCGATACCATGCCATTATTATGAGAGCAATGAGCATAGTGGCGGTTTCCGCAACAGGAAATGCAAACCAGATTCCGTTCAGTTGAAATAATTTGTCCAGACACCATAAGGCCGGAACAAGGAAAAGCAGTTGTCTGCATAATTGAATCGCAATGCTGGAACCTACTTTTTCTGTCGCCTGAAAATAGGTGGAAATCATGGTAGAGAGACCGCAAAACAGATAGCTTGCCGCCATAATTCGCATGGCGGATATGCCAAAGGAGCGCATGGCTTTTGACGCTGTAAATAATTCCAAAAGCTGCGCCGGAAAGAAGTTGACGGTCAATGTTCCCAGTATCATCATACCGGAGACCAAAGCGGTTCCGTATCGGAAAGCGGAGTGCAGCCTATCTCTGTTTCCCGCACCGTAGTTAAACCGCATAATAGGCAAACAGCCCTGAATCAAACCGTTTACTGTCATAACGATCAGCTGCTGCACCTTAAAATACGCACCGAAGAATGCAATCGCCGTATCGGAATACGCCACCAGAAACAGATTGACGAATGTCACCATAAACGAACTGAGGGCATTCATAATGAAAGATGGTAAGCCAAGAGCGAATATACGGGCAATCATCCACTTTTGTATATGAAATTCTTTGATCTTTATCCGCACTTTCTGCTTTTTGCCCAGCAGCAAGGCAAATGCTAAAATCATGGATAACAAATAGCCCGCAACAGTAGCCACCGCAGCGCCACGGATCCCCATAGCTGGAAAAACACCAATACCAAAAATTAGGAGTGGGTCAAATACAAAATTAACGACCACTCCTGCAATCTGGAACCACATAGGAGCAATCATGTTCCCGGTAGCCTGTATCATCTTCTGGATTGCGATATGCACCATGTTGGGAATTTGCATGAACGAACATACGCTCATATAGGCAAGACTCAACTGATAAATTTCTTCGTTATTGGTGAATGCCCTAAAGTAGGGTTTCATAATAAGTAATGACAGAAGATTGAGCAAAGCACCAATTCCAAAGGCCAGTAACAATCCATGTGTGACGGTAGTATTTGCCTCATTCTGCTTTCCCTGTCCAAGATACCCTGCAATCAGTACATTCACGCCAACGCCGATCCAGATAGATGTCGCATTCATCAAAGTTGTAATGGGAAACGACAGGGAAACCGCCGTCAAAGCATTTTCACTCAGCCGCGCTACAAACGCGCTGTCTATCAGATTATAGGAATATTGCAGAAACATGGAAATCAGCGGCGGTATCGACATTTGCCAGATGAGTTTTCCAACGGGCGCAACCGCCATTTTGTTATTTGTCTGCATGCTTTCCCTCTTCTCCACAACTTGTCCGAACATTATAGTCCTCCATTCTGCTAATACTTCCGAGATACAAGCAACAAAAAAGCCACACAACTATCACAAGATAGCTGTGTGGCAAAAAGATGACCGAATCCGGAAAAGTCCACTAAAATTTTGCGTTTATCATTATAGCGAACTTGAATGAGACTGTCAAGCAGCAATCATTACGGAACTATGCAGAAGAGAGAAACTATCTCTCTACATGCTTATTAATACACATAAAGGTACATCGAAGCAAAAGGTTGAACTCTTCTCCCAACATAACATATGCCGAGAAAATTATTTCTTAATATTGATTCATGCTTTAGCACATAGCTGCCTTCTTTAAACTGTAACACGTAATTCGGCTGTTCCATTATTTGGCAAGCTTATCGATCCATGCAAACAATTCTTCCAGATCATAATCTCCGCTATGCGGTAATCCCCACGGCAATGAAAAATCCACTTCATAACCTTTGTTCTTTAACATTGTTGCCAATATTACAGGAATCGCAATCGAAGTATCTCTGTCAAAAGCTCCATGACGGATTCTCCAGTTTTTTGTCGTATCGGTAATATTGACACCGATGGTGATCATGCTCTTATCTTCTGTTCAGCGTCAACCTCTAAAACGCTTCGCACTTCTTCAATCGCAAAACACTGACAGAATATGGCGGTGCCTCGTATACGAACTCTGAGGAAGCGCCATGCATATTCACGGTAATATTCTTCACCTTCTCCGGCTCTTCAAAGCTGTTTTCATCCCCTTTTTCACCGCTAAGAAGTGTTACGGTATAGTCGCTCTGTACCTGACAGTCCAGTGTAATGGAAACCGGATCCACATCTCCTGCAAAATTAACCGCCTTAATAATGATTTCGTCCTTGGTGTCAGTTACTACCGAAACAAAAGCAGGTCCGTAGGGAATCGAAATTTCCTTCTGAAGCTCACCATCAACATACAGACGAATCTGTTTTCCGTCCGTTTCATATCCAAAGCGGTGATATTCTCCCGGTTTTACTGAAATAGCAAAGTCCTCAGTCAGCTTGTTGTCATGCATAAAGCCAAACTCTTCCAGTGAACATTGTCCTCCATTAACCTTCCAAAGGAACGGACGCACCAGAGCTGCATCCCATTCTTTTTCCACTCCGGCCGTAATCACGATCTGCTCCTCATAATAGGAACGAACCACCCTGGCACTGAATATACCCAACTCGAAGTAAGCATTTTCCTCAACAAAAATATCGGTCTCAAATCTTCCATAAGTCTGGTCTTCTTCTCCAAATACCACAAAGCTCTTGGTCTCATCAGCCCATTCCAGAATACTGTGAAATTCCTTTTTCTGCTCCTCATCCGGAAGCTGAAGCAGGCAGCCATCCTCTGTATCCTGCACATGTCCCATTAATTCATGAGTAATCTTTGCTTCTTCTCCATTCCAAATGGGATTTCTGAAGCGAAGTTCCTTATTGGATTTTAAAGATGCCATTCCGGTTCTCGGACGATAAACACGTCCTCCCTCATCTTCGGATCGCACCACATATTCTCCGCGATTTTGACCGAACATTTTCCAGACATAATAAGTAGGAATTCCAATGCTCTGATGATTATTGAAACGAATCAGATTAGGATACCACGCTCTGTAATTTACATTTTCAAATAATGGAGCATAAGAGGCCAATGTTACGATATCCTGATTTTTCTCAATACCCATAAGGAAAGCCGCTTCTCCCAAAGCCGCATACAACTGTCCCATATAGTTGCCTTCGTTTACAGCCACCTCTCCTACAAAGATTTTTGGTCCCTTACGATCGTAGTCATCATAATAATTTACACGTTCTGCAAAGAACTCTGTTGTATTGTAAAAATGTTCATCCACGCACTCGGCAGGACAACCATTTTTCTCTACATGCTCATTGGCTATGGTTTTAATCTGGGGATACAGTTCCTTTACCTTCTTATAAATCATGTTGTATCGCTTTTCATAATCCGGACCCCAGTTTTCATTACCAATTTCCAGATAGGTCATTTTAAAGGGTTCCGGATGCCCCATAGAAGCACGAAGCCTTCCCCATTTGCTTTCCTTAGAGCCGATAGCATATTCAATGGCATCCAGTGTATCCTGTACCATTTCATCAAGAGCCTCTCCTTCCAGAAGGACACTCTTTCTTCCCTGACAGGTCATTCCGCAGTTACATACATACATGGGCTCCATCCCCAGATCCTCGCAAAGCTGCAGATATTCATGAAAGCCAAGTCCTAATGTACTTCTATAATGCCATAAAAACAGCTTACTGGGTCTTTCCCATGCCGGACCTACCGTATCCCGAAATCTCATCGCTGTGGACGGTGTCGTTCCTTCCACAATACAGCCTCCGGGAAAACGCATAAACTTTGGACTCATTCCCTTAAGCTTTTCTACAAGATCTGTTCTGAGTCCATGCCCCATGTAGGTATTGTCAGGCATTAGTGAAATAAATCCCAGCAGAACCTCTCCGCCTTCTTTGCAGGAAATAGTAAGCTGTGCCTCGTGACAATCCTCAGCTGCTGTCAGCTTCATGTCATATCTTGTATACTCCTGACCGGAAACCACCAGACTGTTTCCAGTCAGTACTTTTCCCTGGTATTCGATCGCTACGTCCAGTCCTATTTCTTCCTTTGCTTTTGCAAATAAATACAAAGAGTAACTTTCTCCAGCCTTTACGGATATACCGCAGTAACCGGTATTAGTCAGAGATCCGTCCTTTTCAAACTGTATACGCAGAGCTGCGTCCCGATGTTCATTCAGGGTATCCGTCAGTTCCAGTTCCATCTTTGCATTGTGTGTATACCATGCCGGTATTTCTGTCTCCGAAATATTGTTGCCCTTTACCCAGCGGCATAAGCCTTCTCCGTTGCAAAACTCATCCAGCCATCCGGATACGGTTTTTACATGGATGCCATCCTCCTGCTGTATATAACCCTCCGGTAAAACGGAATCTTCGAAGCTTCTGTTTCGAAGCATTTCCTGATAAAGTCCTCCGTCTCCGGCACGGTTAATGTCTTCAAAAAAGATTCCGTATAAATCCCTGGCTGTCTCAAATCGTCTTTCCTTTGTTTTAATCTTTAACTTGCTCATTGTAGTCTCCTTTTTTACATTCCAAGAGTTTTGATCACTGCCTGTATATGCAATAACATAGATTATGATAACTCAAATGATCTTAATGCAGCATTTCCGTTACCGCGATAGGTCAGGTAAAGCGCCTGTATTCCATCCGGAATCGTAACCGGTGCAGTATACTTTTCCCAGACATTGGTATATTGAACCTCTAATGTCGCCAGTACATCTCCATCCCATGCTGTCTTTACTTCAAAAGTACCATCTGCATAGCCCCGGGTCCAAATACTGATTTCACGAATATCATGGCAGTCAAAATATTTGAAGCCGATGGTAGTTGAATCTGTAATATTGGCAATATATCCAACTTCTTCGTCTCCATCCCTGCCGTCCTGCATTACTCGTGGAAAATTTCCTTCGCCCACATAAACTGATGGGGTATCGGTAAACAGATTACATGCAAGATAAGCGGGGTATTCGCCTTTACCCTCAAGCGGACCTCCATTTAAACCGCAGGAGGTAATTTCTACCTGTGGAATACTACCGTCCGGCATAATCTGCAGCTTTTCAGCACATCCCTGTCTGCTGTACCAGGTATTATTGGTATGCCTGTGATAAAAAATGTACCAGTCCTCTCCGATTTGCACAATACTTCCGTGATTATTGGCACCGTAAGCTGTTGGCATATCTGCCGGCTTGTAGGTATCGATGTGCAGATCACAATTGCTGACAATAACTCCGCCATAGACAAAGTCCCTGGTAGGATTCTTGCTGGTGGCATAACATAATTCGTGCATTAATATGGATGAATAGACAAAATAATAGGTGTCACCTACTTTACGGATGGAAGGTGCCTCAAAAAACTCATGTCCCTCAAATCCGGTACCGGCACCATATTCACAGCCGGGGGCCACAAACACCGGAGCTTCCCTGATCGTCAGCATATCTGCTCCCAACACCGTAGCCATAGCTCCGGTACGGGATTTATCACCTTTTCCGCAAAATCCGGTATAAAGATATGTCACATCTCCTTCCGTCAGAACCCCCGGGTCAAACTGGGGCTCATCACCTTCCTTTTCGCCCAGACGTGTGCCATCTTCATAATGAACATAGCCATAAAATTCATACTTTCCTGCCGGAGTATCACATACAGCAACTGAAACTACCGAAACCTTGTCCAACACGTAATAAAGATAGTACCTTCCGTCCGGTCCCACCGTAACATCCGGGGCATACAGACACATTTTGCCTTCCGGGTTCAGCGGATCGGCTGTCTTCGGATAAATCACACCCTCATATCTCCAGTTGCCCAGGTCATCGACCGGAGCTGACCAGCACACATAGTCTCCCATGCAGAAAACATATCCGTTAAAGTAATCATGGGATCCGTAAACATATACGCGATCGCCAAAAACATAAGGTTCTCCGTCCGGAATATACTCCCAGGACGGTAAATATGGGTTAAACGCTTGTTTTTTCACTTTGATATCCTCCTTTGCAAGCCTAATCCATGTACATTGTTTCATAAAGCAAATTACCGGGTGCCAGTTTAAGCCTTCAAGCTGACCACACGATCGTAGTCATATCCTCGATCCGGATTCACCTTTCCGGCATTCAGTTCGAAATAAACCACACCGTTTTCGTTTACAGGAAGCTCTACGCAGATATTTCCGTCCTCCTGCTTTTTACGCTCTGTTTTTACAAAAGGTCTTGATGATTCCCGAATCAGCTTCGTCTGTTCCTCACTCAGATTGGCAGGTTCTCCCATATCATGCCATACCTTCAAGGGATTACATGTTTCCTCATCTACCGTCTTAGTCAGGAAGCAGTACTCCTCCTGTTCAGCCGGAAATGTAAACTCCAACAGCATTTTTTCTTTACCCTGTTCTGTACTTTTACGGGCAATATTCCAGGCTACACCTAGATAATCACCGTTTGCACGTTTCAAAACGACAATATTGTCATCCTTATATACACAATTGGCTTCACTTTCCTCAAGCTTTTTGTAAAAAGCAAATGTCCAGAAGGTCGGCTTGGTAATACAGCCATTGGCAACCAGTCCAAAGCCGCCGTGGAATGGTGTAAAAGGAACTCCCAGCTCTTCAAACACATCACCAAATGTCCAGTAGGAATAGGATTCATTCACATCTCCCAATCTGGAAAGCTGCTGTGCTATAAGGGCCGCATTCAGGTTTGTATCATGAATGACGCCCTTAGGAGTATAGGAGCTGTTGAACTCCGTGATATGAATCTGCAGACCCTTATATTCCGGGAAACTGTCAATAATATCTCTGGTTGTTTTTAAATTGGCAAAGCCGTCCTCTGCCTTCATCAGTTCAGAATATGCATAATGTCCAATATATTCCGGCGGATCAATGGTGTAATGATGTCTGGTTACGAAATCCACAGGTATGTGATTCTCATGGCAATATTCCATAAATGCCTGAATCCATTTCTCATCCGTTCCTCCACAAACAGCAGGGCCTCCTACACGGAATCCCGTATTCACTTCCTTTATGGCATCAAAGGTTCTATGGAACAGCTTAAAATATTCCTGCATATCCGCATTTTCCCAGAAGCCGCAAAGATTGGGCTCGTTCCATACTTCAATGGGCCATTGAATAACTTCCTCTTCTCCATAGCGTTCCATCAGATGCCGCAGCAATGAATGCACCATATTACACCACATATCATAATCTTTTGGAGGAGTGGTATTTCCCTGCCAGTAAAAGATAGTCTGGCTTCCACTTGCCAACTTTTTAGGCATAAACCCCAGTTCAAGAAAAGGTCTCAGTCCCACCTTCTTATAGGCATCCATTACTCTATCCAGATAAGTATAGTTGTACTCGACCCTTACCTTACCATCCTCCTCATAAGTCTGAAAGATCGCCATATCATCACAGAATAATCCATGTCCACGGATATGCTTAAATCCGATTTCCTTTTGAACCAAGCGCAGCTCCTCCTGATATTCTTCTGTCAATGCAAGCCCCATTCTTCCGGTTCCCACACAATAATCTACATTATTGTGAAAAAAGGCCTTTGAATCCTTTGTAATCACGATCTTTTTTCTGTCATTCTCTGTTGCTCCACCAAAATTTACCATGCAGGTATCTCCTTCTTCTAAATCATGTTCCTATGCAGTCACGCATCAGATGTCTGACCGCTGCACGATCCGCAGCTCTGTGATGACGATTGCCATATTAATCTGAGTTACTGTTCACACCTAACAGTGCGACCAGCAACGATTACAGCCCATTTAAAATGCCTCTACGAGGCAGGGCTGTAATCACTCAATAATTAACACTATGGCGCATAGCTTGACAGCGCAGTGTCAAGCTTGCGTGTGAACAGCAACTAATCTGATACTATCACATTGATTTAAAGTTTCCAATGATTTATACTATAAGAAAATTGATATATCCTCTGATGTATCAGAGCGGAGATTCCAGATGACTGAAATTGAATTTGTCGGCTACAGTGCCGTTCACCCCTCAGATTTTATATATGATATTCCAAATGGCTTTACAGGCTATCTTCTGCTTCTTTTCGACTCTCCCTCGGAGCTGCTCATAGACGGAAGACTAATGCGGATAGCCGCCAATTCTGCTATTCTGTATACACCAGGAAGCAGGATTTATTACCGTGCTGCCGGTGAAGAATACCGGAATGACTGGATTCGTTTTCGTTCCGATCACTCCTTCGTGAAGCTGTTTCCGTTAACAAACACCCCATTTCCCGTAACCGATCCGGAATACTGTCATCAGCTTTTTAAATTACTAACTTGGGAGTCCGCCTTTTTCTCCTCTGAAAGCGAATCAAACATTACTCACCTGCTGCGGGTTCTGTTCTCCAAATTAAGAGAAGGAATCCAGAATGAGTCCCCGGGTATTCACGATCATGAGCTGGTTGCATTGCATAAGATGATCTACAATAATCCTCAGCTTCCATGGAATATAAACATGATGGCTGCGAAGCTTCACTTAAGTCCCAGTCATCTTCAGACTCTCTATCACCGCAAATTTGGCTCCTCCTGCATGGACAATGTCATCGAAGGACGTCTGCGCCGTGCACAGGATTTATTAGAGTACAGCGAATACTCCATCCGCGACATTTCCGAGCAATGTGGTTATAATAATGTAGAGCATTTCTGCAGACAGTTCCGTCAGCATAACGGCTGTACCCCTGGACAATACCGGAAAAATGCATCAGCGGGAAGCAACAAAAGACTTCTCACCCATAATACCCTGGGAGGAATGGAGTTTGAGAAGATTAATCGAAATCATCCGGTTGCGGAATCTTTTCCGTAAGTTCTCCTCCACCGGCATACATTCTTCCAAGACCGCATAAAATTTTATCAGAACATGTATAAATTCTTCTTTTTCTTCTTTTTCCCATTGCAAATCCCCCATTTTCCTGTATGATAGAGATAGATTAACAGTAAGGAGGCATACAGTTATGTTGCAGATTAAAAATCCGGTTTTGCCGGGATTTAATGCAGATCCATCCATTATCCGTGTGGATGATACATATTACATTGCGAACTCTACGTTTGAGTGGTTTCCGGGAGTTCGTCTGCACGAGTCAAAAGATTTAGTACATTGGAATCTTCTTCCATCCGCATTGTCCACGACGACATTGCTTGATATGAAAGGAAATCCGTCATCGGGAGGTATCTGGGCGCCGGATCTTTCCTATGCAGATGGAAAATTCTGGCTGATTTATACGGATGTAAAAGTAACCGAAGGACCGTTCAAAGATATGATCAATTATCTGACGACGGCAGAAGATATCCGCGGACCATGGTCGGATCCGATCCGTGTCAATGGTGTGGGATTTGACGCATCGTTGTTCCATGATGATGACGGACGCAAATACCTTGTTCAGCAGACATGGGATCATCGCGAATACCACCATGCTTTTGACGGTATTACAGTGACAGAATTTGACACAGAGACAATGAAATTAAAACCGGAGACAGCACGTACGATCTACGCCGGAACGGACGTCAAACTGGTTGAGGGACCACATTTGTATAAGATCAACGGATATTATTATCTGTTTGCTGCACAGGGTGGAACCGTTTGGACACATCAGGAAGTAGTAGCTCGTTCAAAGACGTTAGATGCGTTGAGTTTTGAGACAGAGCCTGGCGATCCGTTTATTACAAACTTTGATACGCCGGAACTTGAGATCCAGAAGCAGGGACATGGTGCTCTCGTAGAGACTCCCGGCGGTGAGTGGTATTATGCAAGTTTGTGTGGAAGACCGTGGCACCACGAAAATGAAAGTTCGATCGACCCACGCGGCTGGTGTCCGCTTGGCCGTGAGACGGCAATTCAGAAAGTATACTGGGATGAAGAAGGCTGGCCTCGTATCGAGGGCGGACATGGCGGAAAAGTGCTTGTGGATGCGCCGAAAGATGCAATCTTGACAGAAGCACCGGCAGATCATTCGATGCATGATGAATTTGACACACCAAAACTTCATGATGAATGGAATACCCTCCGCGTACCATTTACCGAGGAAATGGGTACGACAGGGGATGGCAGGCTGACATTGGTCGGAAAAGGATCCCTCTGCAATAAGCATGAGCTTTCGTTGGTGGCAAAACGCTGGCAGGCATTTAACTTTGATGCCGAAGTGAAAGTGAAATTTGATCCGTTCAACTATCAGCAGATGGCTGGATTGACAAATTTTTACAATGATAAGCACTGGTCATTCGCTTTCGTTACGTGGAATGAGAAAAATGGCCGCGTGATCGAAGTGGCAGAGTGCAATCGTGGCGGATATCGTTCGTTCCTTCGCGACGATGCGATTCCGGTACCGGATGATGTTGAATTTGTATGGCTTCGCACAAAAGTAAGAAAGCAGTCTTACAGCTACGAGTATTCCTTTGACGGAAAGAACTATACAGAGATTCCGGGCACACTGGATGCCGCTGTATTGTCCGATGATTACGTACTCCAGTGATACGGTGGATTCTTCACCGGAGCATTTGTCGGCATGGCATGCGTGGACTACTCCGGATACGATCAGACAGCAGAATTCCGCAGTTTTGACTATAAAGAATTGGATTAATCAATAGCAAGAGCCTTTTTTAACCAGGCTCAATCAGATGGCTGGCGATGCCGCAGAGGATTCCGGGAAAAAGGACGAAAAGTCCGGGAACCAGGAAGACGATGAGGCAGGCGCCGGCCATTGTAAATAATAAAATGAAAGTTTCTTTGATGTGACCTGCCATCAGGCGCACGGAGAGCAGAAGAACTGCCGGAAATGAAGCGCGCAGGTGTGAGTGGAAGTTTGTGTGTGACCGCGCGAGATACAATGATAAAGCGCCGTCAAAGAAGCCCCTGAAGTGTATGGTATAGTCATTTTGAAAACGCTGAATTTCTATTATCATACCATGAAATGGGATAAATTAAAAAAGGAAACCTTATTCTTTGTATTTTCGTATAATAATCATATAACTTATAAACAATAAAACAGCTGCGCTGGTCCAGGCACAAATTTCCGCATAAAAAATTCCGTCTTCACCGATCAGTTTTGGTAACAATAATGCAACACTGACACGCATCACAAATTCTGCAATGCCACTGGCGAGGGGAATCAGGGTATTACCCAGACCCTGAATCGCCGAACGATATACATACAGCAGATACAGTACCCATAGAAAAATTGCCATAATAAACAAATATTTATATGCAATGTCTAACACCTGTCGGATCTGTTCCGGTTCGCCAGATACAAACAGTGACAATATATTGCGTCCGAATAACACCATCACACCTGAGATCACAACAGCAGTAAGCAATGCCATATAAGTTCCGCTATGCACACCTTTCCGGATTCTCTGATATTTCTTTGCACCAAGATTCTGGCCTACATAGGTTGTAATTGCATATCCGTATGAAACGGCAGCCATCTCTAAAACTCCATATAATTTGTTTGATGCTGTAAATCCAGCCACAAACAGGAATCCAAATCCATTGACTACATACTGTACTGTAAGCCCCCCTACAGAGATGATCACATTCTGGATTGCAAGAGGAGTCGCCACTTTCAAAAGCCGCAGACTCATTGCCGGCTGTCTGTAGAAGTCCTGTTTTTCCAGTCGGATATCCGGAATTTTCCGTAACACCATCAGACAGTACAGGGCTGAAAATCCCTGTGCGATGACTGTCGCCACTGCTGCTCCGGCTACACCCCAGCCAAAAACTGCCACAAATAACAGGTCCAGTCCCACATTGATCAACGCTGCTACGGTCATTGCTATCAGTGGAGATCTGCTGTTACCCAGTGCTCGAAGAATCGCTGCAAATATATTATAAGCCGCTATGATCGGAATTCCGGCAAAGATCAGCCGAAGATATAGCATTGTCAGGTCAATGACATTATCCGGTGTCTGTAAAAACAAAAGAACATGATAAACTGCCCCTTCACTTACCGCAAGTACAATCACAGAAAGCAGTGCTGTCATGATATAGCTTTTCGCCACCGCGCATTTCAGATTTTCTTTTTCCCTTGCTCCATAAAACTGAGCTACCAGAATAGAAAAACCCTGTGTGATACCTGTCATGATACCGAACACCAGCCATACCAGCCAGTCTCCGGCGCCTACTGCCGCCAGTGCTTCAACCCCTACCACCTGTCCGACGATCATGGTATCTGCCATCGTATAAAACTGCTGAAAGATATTTCCAAGCATCAGTGGTATGGCAAAAGTAATGATCAGTTTTCCAGGTGAGCCAGTGGTCATATTTTTTTCATTTGTTCCCATAAGAATCTCCTTTTTCTTTTCATCCTTGTCCGATTATTTTACATAGGACTCTGCCAAAACGCAATCCTCTATTTTCACAAAGTTTTCCCGATATTTTTGGTAGCTATTATATCCTTTTTCCCGGCTTTTTTCAGCACTTCTTTCTCAAAGGGAAAGTTGGCAAACTTAAATACATTAAGCCCTGTTTCTTCATCATAAACTCTGTCAACTTTTCCATCAATGACCGTAATTACCATCTCACAGGTCGCACTCACGACAGCTCTATTCAGATGCCCTCCAAACGCTTCACCTTTCTCATTTACGACACTCATATGAAGATGCGCATAATATTCTCCATCCATTGTATTGATCGTACCTGTCAGTGATGCAATTTCATAATACCCTTTAAAACTGTTTGAGTAATATTTCTTCTCATCTGTCTTATATATTCCGATTGTGAAATCATTGATAGCTCCAAGAGCATTTTATCTATTCTGATATTTTTTCTGTAAATCATCCGTCTGTCAAACTGGAATTTTACGGTCTATCAGACTTTTTATTTACAGTTGTACTATCGTTTCATTTCTCGTCTTGCCTTTTTCTTCCTAAATATCGGCATACTTTTAATTTGTATTGCAGGTACTCATTTCCGAATGCTTCTATCAAAAAATCTTCCTCTACATTGACTATCTGCAAATGAAAAAATAACACTGCAAGACCGGTGGCATAGCAAAGGAACCAATTAAAGAACGAAAACAATATTCCTATATACATTAAATCAAAACCCAAAAATGCAGGATTTCTGCTAATAGAATAGATGCCCGTTGTTACCAAACTAGTCTTTTCTTCTTTTTGCACACCTGCTCTCCAATTCTCCTTCATTTGTGTAACAGAAACAATAAAAGCAAGTACACCGAACATTGTTATTACAACTCCTGTAAATTGCAACACAATATGTGCTGTTCCCGAATAAAACACAATACTGATAATCTGTATTACAGGAAGCAAATATGTGATTATTTTAAGAGCCACTTCTATAAATTTGACAAATCCCTCTTTTCCTTTTCCTAATTGATCTGTCTTTATGCCTTGCTTTTTCTGACTAATCAGCTTTGCAAAATAGCAGATGTAGAACACTGCCATCAGTGAAATTGTAACAATTTTTATTATCATCGTGTACCTCCAAATTGCGATTTTCTCAATTCTCCAAACTTGAATTTACCTTCTGCTCATATAAAATATATCAATAGCTTTACTTGCAAACTCTGCTGTGCCAACTCCTCCAACATCATCAATATTTTCCGTAAGTTCTCCTCCACCGGCATACATTCTTCCAAGACCGCATAAAATCTTATCAGAACATGTATAAAAATGATATGTAATGTAATCCTGAAGTTTCCTTACCTGCAACTGCACCTGTTCATCTTCTGGGTCCATTTCTTTCATTTGTCCGAATTCAACAAATAATTGCATAAACTCATTTGCAACAATAGCTTCATCGTCTTTCGTCCAGTTCTTTGTTTTCTCTTCAAACTCCTTATACTCAGAGGTTTGTCCCCATTGTTCTTTTGCTCGTTTAGAATACTCATCGATCTTTGTTGTATCAAATACTTTAAAATCCATATATTTCACTCCTATTCCTTTTATTCCTCGAGCGAAACTAATAAGATTTTCAAGATGCTCTTTTTTCATAGTAAGCAATTCAATCTGCTGCTCTAATGCTTTGTTCCTGTCAAAGTTAGGGGCATCAATTATCTTTTTAATCTCCTTAAGCGGAAATTCCAATTCTTTAAACAGTAAAATTTGTTGCAGCCTTTCCAAGGATATATCGTCATACAACCTATAACCTGACTCTGTATATTCAATAGGTTTTAAGAGACCAATGATATCATAATACTGCAGAGTACGTATACTCACTCCTGTTAATTTACTTACCTCATTCACTGTCATCATTATCATTTCCTCCTCTCGATAAACATATCGTAAACTATTACGTTGCGTAGGAGTCAATAGTTTTTCAAAGAAATTTTCAAAATTAACAGCTTGATAAATTCCGGTTTTTCAATTCTGTCAACAAAAATTGTTCTATACAAATTCTGCACCTGCTTCATGTAACTTTTTAAAGTACTTATTCTTGTTTTTCTCCAACACATAAATTTTGCATGTCAATTACCAATAGTGCTTTTTCACAGTTCTTTACCTCCATAAAATTTACTTTATCCTAAGTATCAGACCACTGTTCTTTTGTAAGATAAGTAAAATGCTCCGTTCTAACATCTCCCATAAGTGCACAGGGTTTATTTTCTTCCGTATGATGATATTTGAATCCACATTTTTCCTGACAGCGTTTTGATTTTTCATTTCCGTCATAATATCCGCACCACATAGCACTACAACCCAAATCTAAAAAAGCATGCTTCTGTAAAGCTCGAACCGCTTCGGGAATCAAGCCCTGCCCCCAGTATGGAACACCTATCCAATATCCAATTTCTATTTCATCATCAGCTGCTTTTGTGTGCGACTGCGCTGGCGTAATCAATCCGATACTTCCAATTGCAACATTATCTTCTCTTAAACACACTGCATATGTTTCATCTGCTGCCAAAACACTTTTGATGATTTCTCTGCTATTCTCTACACTTGTATGTACTGGCCATCCTGCTATAGGCCCCACCTCTGGATTTTTTGCATATTTATATAAACTCTCTGCATCATCCTCTTTCCAGGGACGAAGTATTAATCTCTCAGTTTCTAATGTCATAACCTACTCCTTTACCAACTGCTTTCTAATATAATTTGTGATCGAATCAAATACGACCGGGGACATTTTAACAATCCGGCTCCACATTCGAATTCCTTGATATACTTTTTTTCATGTAAAGCACCTCCTCGTTAAACTTGAAGTTAGTAACGCAAAAGAAAATATATGACATACGCCCAACTAAGTAATCCATGAAAAATCGCCCATCCGACAGACTTCCACGTTATATAACTAATAACCATATCAAGTAAAACTGCAAGAACTATACTAATCGTTCCCATTAGCGCAGAACTCCTCAATGTGTCTCTCCTCAAAACAATAAGTCCAATAATAAAGACTATCACTTCCAAAACAGATTTTGCATTAAAATACCAGCATCCATATACAAAGCACATATTGAACAATACTGCCAAAATCAGCGCCGATAGTATAAGTGCCAGTTTGCTTTTCCCCCTTGCATACCAGCAGGCAAAAGACAATAATGGAGAAACAGCTGTAAATCCAAACCAAATCACCGCATAACTTCTTGGAAAAATCCTGCAATATAGTTTGAATACAAATAGTAACTTGCAACCATACCAATAAAGAATGCAAAAACATTAATGCTTGCTCTTATTGCAGAATTGCTATAAATAGAAATACACAGTGCAATCAATACCCAGATTGCAAAACGTCCAAGGAAATTATGAACATCTAATGCTCCATCTATTGCCATAAGCACACTGGGAAGTTCAGCTTGACGAAAATCCAAAAATTTTGAAAAAGTCCCCAAAGCTATTCCAAGGAACAATACAGCTATAGTATTTATAATTTTTCTATTATTAGATATTGGTTTTTCTACATTCCTGATATCATTCAAAAACTTTATCATAATTACCCTCACAACTTGCGATTTACCTATCTGTACTCAACGATTTCTTCGAATGGTTTCCTCGGTCTTTTGTCCGGAGCTTCGTCGGCAAAGCCAACCGCAACAATTCCTGTCAACTGGCTGCCTGTTTTTAGCAAATGGTGCAAGGGAAGCACTGTATATGATCTCTTCAATTAACTTTCTTTCGATCTCATCTGGCTTATATTTTCTTATACTTCTTCTATTCTCAATTTCTCGTATCATAGATTTCTCTCTCCCTTAGAGACTTGCCCTCAAGGCTCATTTTCTCCTATGATTTCCAACCTATCCATCCCAACATGACATTTCAGGTAAAGCACCTCAACACCTGCGTCCTTTGCCTCTTCCAGTGCAATGCCAAATTCGGGATGCATTGCCGTATTCGGCCTGACTTCACTGATTTCCTCCATTTGAATCACAAATGCAATCAAGCATTTATATCCTTGTCCGCACGCAGCTGCAAGTTCCCGTAAATGCTTAACTCCTCTTTCCGTCGGGGCATCCGGAAAATATCCAATTCCGTCTATATCAAGGGTGCAGCCTTTGACTTCCATTAGATATTTTTGCTTTCCTTTTTTCATATAGAAATCCATCCGGCTGTTTCCAAAGACATACTCTGGTTTAATACAATCATACCCCTGTTTGATCAGCCATTCTTTTACCACTTTATTCGGCGCCTGGGAATCAATGTTAACCCACATCCCATTCTTTTTAACCGCAATCAAATCATAACGTGTCTTTCGATTTGGATTCTTTTCTATGCAATCTTCCAAAATCACTTCCGCCCCTGGCAGCAGTAATTCACGACAACGGCCCGTATTCTTTACATGAACCAATTCTACCTCTTCCGCTCCGTCAATCTTTACCCGCGCAATAAAACGATTGGGACGTTCTATGAAAAATGCTTCCACTATCTTATCATATTTCATGTGCTGTTTCCTATTCTCTTATCATTCGATAGAATGTTCCGGTACCAATTCCTGTTGTCAACTCATAAGCTTGTCCATCAATCCTAAATCCTGCTTTTTGATAGCACTTTACCGCTCTGATATTCCATGTACGAACTTCCAGATACAACGGCTTGTCAGGATATAACTTTTTTGAAATCTCATAAGTAATCAAGAGCATTCGTTGACCATAATGTTTATTACACAAATCAGGATTTACGCCTATTCCAATAAATACCTCTTCTTTTTCCTCCAATATATTGACAAATCCTACCAATATGCTTTCATCCCAAAAACCATAATAATTTTTTTCACTTTTGGGATTCATGAATCCTATCTGTCGAACTTGCATTTCTTCATAAGAAGGAAGATTATACAAATCGTATTCTCCGCCATATTCCCATGCACATATTTGTCGTTTTGCATCTTCTGATAGATTTCTATATACTAATTCATTCATAACATTTGCCTCGTCGAACTTAAAGTTATCAGTCTGTTTCATCTTTTTTATAACTTTTATTGGATCTTCATTAGGATGTGTGGTATAGAAAAACGCTTTGGAATCTCAACTCACAGCAGCAATGTTGAATCAGTCCTGCTCCAGCTTTACCTGCTCACCTGTGTCTGCCTCAAATTCCTCTAGCTGCTTAAGCCAATATTCCTTATCTTTATTGGTTATCGGTCTTATGACTTTACATGGATTTCCTGCCGCTATCACACTATCCGGAATATCCTTTGTGACAACCGCCCCTGAGCCTATGACAACATTTGAACCTATGGTCACACCCGGATTGATGACCGTATTGCCACCGATCCATACATTATCGCCTATTGTAACCGGCTTGCCAAGCTCCACACCGGTATTTCTGATCATCGCATCTATCGGATGACATGCACAGTATATATTGACCCTTGGTCCCAGAAATGCATGATCTCCAATGATGACATCACACTGATCCAGAACTATCAGCCCTGTATTTGCATAGAAATAATCTCCCACGTGTATATTGGTTCCATAGTCACAATAAAAAGGTGGCTCTATATAACACTCCTTTCCCATGTGTGCAAATAATTTTCCAAGATATTCTCCGGTTCTTGTCATAGTCTCAGACCTCGAAGCACTGTTGAACTTATCTACCAGATCCTTCGCCTTACCCTCCGGATCCCAATCCACACATCTGTATAATTTACTTGCTTTCATTCTTCCAAGCATTTTCTCTACTCTATCCATAGCATTTTCTCCTCGCATTTATAATATTTACTCATCATGTTTATAACTGTCTAAAGGATACCATTGTTTATGTCTGTAATCAACTTCTAGCAACAGAAAAGTGGACTGTGAAAATAGGCCCATTTTTATCTATCTTTTATTAATACACATAAAGGTACATTCCAAACCAATGCAGCGCAGCCCCCAGCATCACAAAGATATGCCAGATAAAGTGCATCCCCTTGGTGTCCTTCACAAATGGAATCATGCCGAGCGTATAGACAATACCACCGCCCACGATCCATCCCAAAAGCGGCTTGTCATTTCTGAACCAGTCTGGAATGAACATGATGGCGCTCCATCCGATGACGAAGTACAGCGTATAGTGTATCGGTCGGAACCTGCCTGGTCCGAACACACATATGATGGTGATCCCCGCTATGATGAGCACCCACTGCACACAGAACAACACTATTCCAAGCACATTTTTCCAGTACACAAGGTACATCGGAGCAAATGTTCCGCCTATCAGCAGATATATCGAAGAATAGTCAAATCTTCTCCAGATACGCTTGACTGCTAGCCCGGATTTGTATGAGTGATACAGGCAGCTCATAAGAAACATCAATATCAGTGATATTCCATAAAAACACGATGCCATCACTTTGATCCCTGTGTCTGACTTCAGGAGAAGAAGGACAAAGCCGGCTATGGCAAGTCCTGCTCCTATTCCATGGGTGACTGCATTTCCCACTTCCTCAAGCACGGTGAGTTTTGGTGGCTCATTCAGTTCCCTGTAGTGCTGCCTTTTTGCTCTTTTTGCCTCTTTCTTCTCTTCTTTTCTTTTCTCTTTGTCCAGCTCAGCTTTCTGCTGAGTGCTCATATCTGATTCCGAGTTCTTTATTTCTGCCATATTTAATCCTGAAACTCCTTTCTATCTATAATTCTATCTATAATTTATTCTGCTATCTATAATCTACACTGTCTTACAACCGCAGTTTCCTGCACCGTACAGATTACAACCCTGGGTTCATCATCGCAGATTGCTAAAGTGCCTCAAACACCTGCACGCTACGTATCCCACTACAATTACTATAATATACACAAAATTTGATAAAAGAGCAACAAGTACTCCCATGCTCTGCTTCAGATTCGAGATTCTTATCCGAAAATGATTATTGACAGAACCAAACATCCCCAATATAGCTATGAAGGAATCGAAATTCCTTCCAGCTGCATAAAAGAAAAACGAGACGACCAAAATATTGACTCTTCTTATTCTGGATGTTTCTGTGATATACTTATATGGGGTCGTATCAGACCGGAAAGGAAATATTATGTTACAAAAATTATATGTTTTTTTCAGGAAAGAAACCGTTTTGTCAATTGCAGTGATCCTGGCGCTTCTTTCTATGTTCTGGGTCAGACCGGATAAGGCTTATTTTACTTATATCGATTTCAGGACTCTCGGGCTCCTCTTCTGTTTGATGGCAATTGTAGCTGGTTTGAAGGCTGTTGGTGTTTTTGATATACTTGCCCAAAAATTGCTGATGGGAACATCAGGAACTGTGGGTGTGATCAGGCTGTTGGTACTCTTATGTTTCTTCCTGTCAATGGTGATCACCAATGATGTGGCATTGATTACTTTTGTTCCTTTTGCACTGATCATTGTGCATAAACTGCCAAAGGAACTGGGCAATTACTGGCTTCTTAAAATAGTAGCCATGCAGACAATCGCTGCTAATCTAGGAAGCATGCTCACACCAATCGGAAATCCGCAGAACCTTTATCTATATGCCAGAGCAGGGATGTCCGCGGCAGGATTAATAACCCTGATGCTTCCCTATTCCGCCACAGCACTTATCCTTCTTCTGATATGGATACAGGTAGCCACTGCCAAAGCACCTCACGTATGCGGTTCCGAAAAAGATAAAACTCTTTTGGGATTCTCTGACAGAAAAGAACTTAACATGGAATACCTGGCCGCTTACCTGATCTTATTTACAATCTGCCTGCTCACTGTTGCACGTATCATTCCATATCAGATTCCTCTTGTATTGGTTCTTATATATATGCTGCTAAGAAACAGGGAAAATATAAGCAGGGTGGATTACTCCCTGCTTGCCACCTTTATCGCATTATTTATTTTTATCGGCAACCTTGGAAGGATTCCGCAATTCAGCAGTTTTCTGGAAAGAATCATGGCAGGAAGGGAAACACTTACTGCTGTTCTTGCCAGTCAGATTATGAGCAATGTTCCCGCTGCGCTTCTTTTATCCGGCTTTACAGATAATTACCGGGCTTTAATTGTCGGAACCAATATTGGAGGTCTCGGCACTCTGATTGCATCCATGGCAAGCCTGATAAGTTTTAAATATATTGCAAAAGAAAACAGGAATCTGAGAGGGAAGTATTTGGGAATATTCACAGCCTCCAATATTATATTCATGATATTCATGTTAATATTGTATTTTTTTCTTAGATAAAGGTTTTCCCGGAATACTTGCAGATTTTCTGTGCCTGGCAGGAAAAAGAACCATTAAACCAGACATGAAGAGCACGTAAGCAGGATTAAGAGAGGATACAGATTATGGAAGATTCTTACGTATTACAACTATTAAAACCAAAGTTTAAAGATTTTCATTTGTGTTTCTGCGGATTTGCAGAATGCAAGC
>ENA-OPDE01000103-OPDE01000103.1-human-gut-metagenome-genome-assembly--contig:-NODE-103-length-59365-cov-3.640718_pt1 | contig 59365 bp, 82 predicted proteins | sample MGYA00241261_ERZ501502 | MGnify/ENA primary metagenome ERZ501502 (study PRJEB25962, sample SAMEA2042450) | human gut metagenome | biome: human gut; feature: human-associated habitat; material: faeces... | reverse complement strand
GAGCCGGTAATAGACTTCGCTTCTATAAAATAAGAAACGAGATAGATTTCTAAGATTGCTTTCATTGCTTGAGATATTTTTTAGATATGATTTAACAGTCTCCTTACTATAATTACTTATTGTTCTGTAAGAAGAAGACTTTGTGATATCTCTAAGATTTTTTAACGCATTATTCGTGTCTTCATATTTTTCAATCTGTTTTTTATGCTCTTCATACCAATTACGCATTTCACTAGCGCTTGGTTGAGCAGCAGGTGCGTTGTCCACCTTATTTTGTGGCATCGCCACACCTCCTTAAAATGAAGAAATTTCTTTTCCTCTTCGAATTGTAAGTTGCCCTACGAGATTCTTTTTTGGAACTTTTTTTCTTTGAGTGATTGCTTTACGGCGTTCTTCCATTAATCCGTAGCCTGCCATCGCACAAACGTAGGCTCTATCGTCATGCATTTTATTCGCTTTCTCAGGAGCTAACTCAAATGAATCCTTATAAGAATCACGTTTTTTTCTAACCATATTGACAAGCTCTTCCTTCAAAGCATCAATATTTGCCAAAGCGATTTCATCCATCCAATCCAGCTTAATCATCTTTGTTTTTACCGATTGAATTTCTTTAATCTTTTCACTTAATTGACGTTCGAATTCGTTTTCGTCTAGCTTTTTCTTTTTTAATTCCTTAGATATTTTTTCTTTTTGCTTCCGAAGCATCTCTTCGTCTATATCAAATACTGTGAGATACTTTTTATTATCATATTGTGATGTAAAACTGATTTTATCTTGATTCAGTAGTTCAATCATTGCTTCAAACATCTCAGATTTATACTTAGCAGGAGACATAAGACGGATTTTATCTACGGCATTAGGGAATTTTTTCACGTATTCAGCAGAATATTCTTTGTCTATTAAGCCACGATGAACAATTCCAAATTTATCTGTCCAGTCTGGCATAAGATAGTCCGCAATATTTACACCACCACCGCCAGAACCTGCATCAATATATACGGCCAAGATATTCCCATAAGCATCTGCTCCGCCATTATAATCAAGAATGACTTTCTTTAAATATTCAATCTGATCTGGTGTCTGCATCGGGGATTTTATCTTTTTCCCGACATCTACAAGATTAATGCAATTAACAATTCTCATTCTTTTATCGATAGTTCCGTTTACCTGCACAAAGTCGTATACCTCACATACAAGAATTACAGAATTATCTCGTGAACGAGCAGGGTCATATGCAATAATGAATTTTTTGTCGCCAGTATCATTGTATAGAAGTGGTTTACGGGTCTCTTCATTTCGAGTAATAACTCCTCGCCGAACGATTGCATTAACTCCAGCATCTGTAGTAAACTCGCAATAATATTCTCTACGAGCTTTTTCGGGATTGGTTCTCATTGCTGCTTCGATAGTGGAGCGAGAGTAGAGAGGAGCGATAACTTTACCTCGTTTTGTTGGCTTCAAAACAATCTCGCAATCAATTTGAGCAACAAAATAATCGGTGTCGCCCATAATCATTCTCTTAGAGAAGTCTCTGTATAACCTATAAAATTCAGTATCCACGCTTGAAGCGGAACTAATATAAAAGAGCTGATTAGGAATAGGAGAGGGGATAGAACGAAGTCGATTTATGTCTATCGAATTTCCATCTCTGTCTTTTCCGGTAGCAAACCCTTTATTAACAATGACAAAAGCAGCATATGTATGCATCATATCTGCGTCTAAGAATCCACACTCATCAAAAACAACTAAGTTGCCTCTTGCGCCGCGCTTCTTGTCAACGTTACTATTAAGTGTTTTCGTCATTGAACCATTGTAGAGAGAGTACGAGAACCCATCAGATGAATGACTGAATCCGTCTCCGGCGGCATTTTTAACTTCGACCTCATCTTTAAAAATATAGCCAGTAGAACCCATCATGCTATCAATATTATCGTTCGCAAGTTTTTCAAGAGTCGTAAAAGTCTGTTCAGCCTGACTACCAGAACCACTAGCAATATAGCTCCAGTAATTTGAAAACAGCATATCTTTTGCCATAATGATAATATCTGTAATTGTAGATTTACCAAATCCACGACTACATACCAGTAACACATTTGGACATACCCAAGCCCTTTGAACGATATATGCTTGCGCGTCAAGCAGTTCGATATTGAACCAGTCATCAATAAACCGAACAGGATTTGCTTGATAATATCTTTGGATTTCGGCAAGAGCAATGAGAGATTCGATTTTTCTAGTAGACATGGCGTATATTCCCGGACGAACGTAGATAGTATTATTGTCTGCTTCGCCGAATATATTTTTTAAATATTTTTCATTTAAAGTCTTTTTGTCGGAAATTTTAATATTATAATCTTCGATATTTACTTTTGAATAAATTTCATTGATTGTTTTCTCAGCTTTCGGATTGATTGTCATTTGAGACAGCCTCCTCATTTTCGCCAGAGAAACAAGAATATAGTTTATCTAAGTCAACAAGATTATCTTCTTCTAACAAATCATGTTCTCTTAATAAATCCTTTAAATCAATATTCTCTCTAAGCAAAATTCGCGATATTTCTTCGTATTGCCGACAATTTTCTTGAGTTTTTCTAAGCAACACTCGCTGTTCGGCAACAATATCAGACCATTCAGACTCATCAAGATTAAGCTGCTTCATAATAGATGCGTCGCTCATCTCCATAACCTGTTGCATACCCCGACAAGTCCAAACATCAAACCCATTTACTTCGCTTTCTCGAAGATTCAGGTTTTTCATTTTCTTTGTTTTGCCAGTCCAAGTATTTTCGCCTTTTTTTGCATTTTTATTATTTTTCAATGAGATGCAGCTTTCTGCCGCTAAATTTGTGATATTTCTAGTAATGTCACCTTTACTGGATTCCAGTGATTTTATACTCGCAGAATTATCCTTTATTCTTAGCGGGTCTATCATCATTTTCGTTACTGCATCGTCGATTTTAGACTGGTGTAAGAAGCTTCTAACGATAGACACGCAAGAAGCAATTCGCATCATGTCGTCATTTCCTTCTCCGTCAGCATCTAACATTCCAAGAAGTTGAGAGTATAAGAGTGGTTGGTCTTTTACAGATTCTTGCTCAAAAGGGTCGTAGTCTAATAATCGGATAACATCTTCTTTGTTTTTCTGAAAACTATCATACACATCTAATCCCTCTTTAGAAGCAATCATTTCTTGCTCGTCAATTTCCTTTTCTGGAGAAGAATCCGGTATTTGAAATATGTCAGAATCTTTAAATCTGTACGTCCGATATTGCGGCATTTGAATATTCTTCATGTAACAACCGTAAAATGTTTTCGGTGTCTGTCCAGAAAATTCATTTTTTGATTCTTCAATACTGGAATTGTATAGTGATTCGAAAAATGGTTTATCTACATATCTTAACGCTTCAATTAGGGACTCTTTTGTTGGAGAATGCTCAATCCCTTTATCGTCTGTTCGCATGGCAATTTTTCTTGCACAGTCGATGCAAATAGGAGAGACTTTTCCTTTACTCCGAGGATCATAATTTTCGTAAAAATATATTCTCGACCTGTGTTTGTCACACATATGGCAATAGGCACTATTTTTAATACGTTCTAATTCAGCTTTTAATTTTTCATTTTCGGCACGAACTTCCGCAACAGGAGGATTCTTTCCTTTGCCTCGAGTTTTTGTTTGTGTAGTTGCCAGAAGAATCACATCCTTTCTCGTAAAAAAGCCAAAAAATGCCCTCAACCATCACGAAGATAGCCAAGGGCTAGTGATAGTGGTCTATAAGGCAAGAGGGCGCTCATGTGCCTTTGCCTGAATGCAAACATTCTGCATTTCTATAAATCACTATCAATTAAATACTGGCCGCCAGGGATTCGAACCCTGAATTCACGGAGTCAAATTCCGTTGCGTTTCCGTTTCGCCAACAGCCAATAAAGAGCGGCTTCCGCTCTATAAAATTCAATATAATCTAAGATTAACTAAAGTTTTCCCAGATTAATCTGTAAACAGAAGGAGCAGTGTTATCCGGCTGCTTTTCTGCTTTCTTATATTCTTTAGGGATAATGTTGAACGCGAAAGAATCTTTATTTACAAGATTTTCAATTTCGTCAAAACATTCTCCGTGAACATATACCGGAATAGTACAACCTCTAAAATTAAGGCGCATATTATTCGGCTTATACATTTTTTCGCAGTAAATTCCTTTTTCTGTCACCATAATGGCATATTCTTTAAGATAGCCAGATACTTCGGGAGCAGATAAATCAATGTGTCTGAATTTTTGACTGCGTTTTGCTAATTCTTCGAGAAGCCCAGTGGCCACTGCGTAATTGCATACAGCAACTCCGCAATAACGATTTTTGTCGCCACTAGATACAGATGCCTGAATAAGCTTTTCAGCGAAATCTGACATAGAATCAAAATCTATAAATCTCATAAATCCTCCATTATTCGGCGATAGCGTCTTTAAAAGCCTTAGATGCTTTAAACTTCACATAAAGCTTTGCAGGAATATCAATCTTTTCGCCAGTCTGAGGATTTCTTCCTTCTCGTCCAGCTCTTTCTCTTACTTCTAATGAACCAAGTCCCGGAAGATTAATCTTTTCTCCTTTGCCGCCAGCTACAAGACACTCTGTAATTGTCTCAGAAATAGCATCTAAGATAATTGCTGTATCTTTCTTTGTTAATCCGTCAACTTTTTTTACGATTGCTGTAATAAATTCATTTTTTCTTACCATAATAATTTTCTCCTTTTTAAATCCTTTTTTGTTTGTATAAAATAAGAGGGAGATATTTCCCTCAAATTATCTAATCTAATTTAATTGTGTATTCGCAGGTTTTTCCTTTTCCATTTTCGAAAACGAATAACGATGCGCCTGCATTAGAAACTCTATTTAGAGATGCGCCATACGGGTCTCCACCCATAATAGAACGACATGCGATTACTTCAGAATTTTTTCCGACTTCTTCCGCCTTGAAATGATGTACATGTCCGCAGATAACATAGTCTACCTGCTGATTATATAGTCTTTCAAAATCATTTACAGAACTTGCGAAATTCTTCATTTCTCCGTGATTGCCGAGAGTATATGAGCCGCAAAAATTATCAAATGTAAAACCAGTCGGATTTTCTGAAATTGTGATTCTGTCAACATCTTTAAGGCGTTCTTTTAAAAACGCCAAAACGACTTTAGACATATTTTCCTCTGGAAACGCGTTTTTCTTTGCATTACAGATTCTTAACTGGCAGTGATTCGAGTCTTTTACCATCTGAAAAGATATTTCTACATATTTGCTAAGTTCGAGTAGCCAGCTTGCCAAGAAATTTGCATAACGAAGAGAAGAGTCAATAATTCCATATCTAAGCTTCATTAGCTGAGATGTAAGTCTTAAAATTCCTTCAATTCCATCTCCGAGTTCCCATACGTTCAGATGAGAGATGTCTTCCTTTCTGATGATAGAAATAACTTCATCAAGAAGTTTCCACATTCTATTTTCAAATATCTCTGGACTATATGCGTTTATGTTGTTGCCCAATAAATCTGGCAATGTAAACTCTACTCCATAATGTGCGTCAGCAATACATAAAAGATATTCCTTCTCTTGTGAAAGATTATGAGGAATAAATATAGGACGCGGGCGTGAAATAGAGGGAAGAGTCTTCATAGCGTTGCAGATACTTTCTAAAATCATCTCATCTCGAGCATCTTCTCTAATCCAGCGATTATACTCGATTTTTTCTGTCTGCAATTTTTTTCGTTCTTTTTCTAATTCGAGTTTCTTGTCTTTTAATTCTTTATCTTTGTCGGAATTGTCGAAAACACCAGCATCAAAAAACTTTTTTGTTGTTCGATAATCTTTTCGCCATGCGCTGCTGCCCTTATAGTCGATTTCATCATCAATGAATTTTTCATTCATCAATTTTGAAATCTCGTTCCAGCCGAGCGCGAGTTCGCCAGAATCCTTTGCCTGTCCAATTCTCCAAAGATATTTTTCGGCATTTTCGCCGGGAAGCACATGTAAATCTACCATAGTGCCTCCTAATCTTCTAAATCACGCTCTTCTTTTGACGTGAGAGTGAGAGAGAAGTCTTGGCCTCTAAACGGCTTGAAAACATCTGAAATCGGAACTTCATAATCAACATCGTCTTCTACAAAGCTGATTTTTGTTCCATCCTCAGAAATAGTACCTTTCTTAATTTTAATTGTATCTGTAATGGTTCTAACTTTTGTATAAATTTTTGCCATTAAAAAATCTCCTCCAGTGTACAAGTATCTGCAAAGATATCTGTAAAATTATCAATAATTTTGTCTACAACTTTATATTTTTCAAGTTCTTCAATTGTAAGAAACCAGTCTTTATTTGCATTCCTATTAAAAACTTTTTCTTGAATCTCTGTTCTTGCAAGGATAAATTCCTTCATATCGTTCAACTGACGTTTATAATTCTTCTGTGCCTGCTCAATCTGGTCTGGTGTTCCGGAGATAGACGCTTGTCCTTTATGTACCATTAAGTTTGAATGTTTGAACGCATATCTCTTATGTCCTGCCAGAAAAATCATAAAACCTGCAGACATAGCAACACCCATTGCGACAGTAACAATAGGAATTCTACTGCTACAGATAATATCTATAAGGGTATGACACTGGTCTAAATCTCCTCCATAAGAGTGAATAAAAAGATAAATAGGCTTTAGGTTTTTATCTGGGATGTTTTTTTCTTTTACATTCATCTGAATAATGATTTTTGATAATTCTACGGCGTTATAAATTTCATCTAATTCCCAATCAATATAGAAGATGCGAGACTCTCTTGCTTCCCAATAGGTATAATCCTTTGGGTCTGGGAAAAAAGATTCACTTTCGCTGTCAAATACTGATGGTGGAATTAAAATTGTATCCATATATAGTTCTCCTGTGATTCCTTTATTTTAATCTAATAAATCCGCTAATGCGGCAGTTTTACTTCTTTCAGTCTTTTGAAGTTGAACATATCCAAATGATTCATTTCCTGCAAGTTTTTGAATTGCAGATAATAATCCATTGTTCATTCGGAAAGTTGGACTATCCACTTGCTTATAATCTCCGTTCATCCATAAAGACGAACCTTCTCCGATTCTACTTATTAAAAGCTGAACATGGTCTTTTGTAAGATTTTCTGCTTCACTGCAATAAACGATTGCATTCTTTAAATCTCTTCCTCGGATGAAACCAAGATGCTCTATTTCTACCTTACCTGAAGACATGAGCATTTCTAGCCCCTCGATCCCGCCTAAGTGGTCTGCGAGAGCGCGAGAGAACACGCTTAATTTTTCCTCCTCTGAACCCGGAAGAAAACCAATTTCGCTAACATCTCGTACCGAAATGGGATTTCTAACATAGATTAACTTGTCATATTTTCCGTCTTCAATCATCTTTATTGCATTTGCAATCATAATAGCATCTTTACCGCTACCGGCTTTTCCTGCCAGTATTTTTATAGTTTTAGAATCGTCTTGTAGCATATCAAAACCTAAAATTTGTTCTGGATTAATTGGCTTTATTTTCCCAAGAAAATTGCTGTTTACGCGTGTATATGATAGCGCGGCATAATTCTGCCCATTCCACTTGCGGTAGTCCACGATTTCTCCATCAGATTTTCGGATAATTAAATACTCTCCATAGATACATTCAAAAATATTCTCCGAAAGATGAGTGTAAAAATAAGACATTTCCTCATCAGAGAGAGTAACGTCTTTATATCCTTTATAATTTTCAATTTTCTTTGCGATATTGATATCGTCAATACCTTTTGTTGTTAAATCAAAGATGTTTTTGCTGATGAATTTACAGTTTAAATCATCGGAAACAACAATGACTTTATTTACTGCATTATCATAGCAATACGCACTTGCGAGGATAATATTGTCAGGTGTTTCTTCTAAATAATGTAATTGAATAATGTTTTGAATTTCTGGACTGTAAGGAATTACTTCATAATCTGACTCTCGGTCGTTTAGCAGATGAGCAACCTTACGAGCTTTATATTTTACTTCTCCATCTTTATTAAAAGAAGATTTAATGCTTTCAATTTCTTCAAGAGTTTTTTGAGCAATAACAAACTTCTCTTTAAACGCTTGTTCTTGAAGATTCAGAAGAGCATTGGTATCAAAAAATAGAGTATAATCCAATAAGTTTTACCAACTTTCCTTGATAGTTCTAGATTCTCGATATTCCCGTAATTTCTTAATAAGGATATCTGATTCTTTAAGAAAATAAGTTCGACCATTAAGCGTTCTCATAATGTCTGACTTATACTTATATCCAAGACTGGACATATGTTTTGCTTCATTTTTTGTAATTGGAATTATGTTAGTGACCTCCTAAAATAAGATAATTGCAGAGGAAGGATTTGAACCTTCGTCTCGGTCTAATGATTTGCTGTATGACCGCGCAATACCGAACTTTGCTACCCTGCAAAATCCCGCCTCTTGGAATCGAACCAAGCCAGACCGAAGTCACCAGTTTTACAGACTGGCGCATGTCCATAGTGCTTTACGACGGGAAATAGATAAATGCTTTTCGGGCTATAAAATGAAAACTGAAAAATCATCGTAATCTCAATCAATATTTTTTATGTACGTCAAAATATTTTCCATGTATAATTAAAATAATATAAGTACATCCTTTATACTTTAAGAAATGTTTATCCTGCTCAGGATAACTATTGGACGAAGCGATTTTAGAAAGAAAGAGATATAGAGATATAAATAGAACAAGATGGGGAAATATCAGGAGGGACGAATAACGAAGCAAATGACAAGTCATCTTTTACTCGCTGTTTTCTAAACCAATTTTTATTGAATAATAAAACCCATTATTTGAAATCTTGTTTTTTGTAAGACACTGCAAGCAGTGAATATCATTTTAGCATGATTGCTCCGCAGCCTCATAGTTCATCTGCGACTGAACCGACCGACCATTACAAATCAGTTTCAGTTCTCGTTTTATAACCCGAAGGTTAACCGCCAAACGGCGGCATAATGGCTATTCTTCTGTCAAGATATCTTCTAATGAGTCAGATAAATCCCAAATAGGAGAATAGTCTACAATTGTCTCAATTTCGATTGCGTCTAAATTTGTTGAAACCGCATCACACTCTGAAGACAGTTTCTTCGCCAGTTTCTTTACAACTTTCCTGTCATAGTTAATTGAAGTTACTTCATCTACATCGTATTTGTAAGGAACTTGGTTTCCTTCGGCGTTAAAAGTGTATCCTACCTGCTTAACAGTTCTTTCGCTAGACTTCTTTTTACCTAGCATATTTAAAATATTGATAAATTCCTGAGTTGTTTTGTTGATAGAAATACTATCATTGATGTCAATAGGAGTATTCTTTTTTGCTTCTGTAATTGCATGAGAAAGAAGGGACTTCTGATTAAGTGCTTCAACAATAAAGTCAATCACATCAACAACAGAAAACGGAACATCATATAAATTGACGTTTTCAATGACATCATCTTTTTCAGAGGAAATTGCCGCACTTTTTTTGTGGGTTTCCTTTTTCTTTGTTGTAAAAGCAGGTTCGTAAAGGTGAAGTTCTGCTTCAGTGATGAGTGAGTTTAAATGGTTCATGTATCTATAAGCTTCTTTTAATACCATAAATAAATCCTCCGATTAATCCTTGTACATTCGCAAATTGGAGGGAGAGCCGCCAAGCTCGTACCCCTTCCATATAACGGACGCATTTGCATTTTACGAAACCCAGTGTTTATGCGGGTTTAGAGCCTGTTTTTTTGAGCCAACTAAGTAGTTTTTCGAACAAAATTTGCGAGAAATTTTTCTCTATCCATTTTGTAGAGTAGATTCAGCATCTTTCGAGTGTACTTAGTTCCTTGCTTATAATCCAGCTTCTTGTTTTTTGCCGGAGCATTAAGGCCAAGGGCTACCTCGATAAGACGATTTATAGTTACTGCATTACCGATTTTGACTTTTCTTAGCTGTTCTACTACAAAATCAGATTCTTCTATTAGTTTTTCAATATATTCCTCCGTTCCGCCGTATTTTGCGTAATACGATTTAATCATGCGGTCATATTCCTCGACAATACCTCGTATTTTAGACATTTGGCGGTTGTTCGCCGTTCCCTTCATTTTAATAAAGAAGTCATTTGTCGGAATGGTTCCTCTTGAAACCAAGTTCTGTATTTTGTCGAGCCATTCTTGCAGCCAGTTCATTGGGCAAACAAGGTCTTCATTGATTCTGTCGTTGAGTTTTTTTCTGTTATTCGAAATAGTTCCTTGGGGCAGTTCTTTCCCATTTTTGGTGGTAGGAACATTCCTAGTATATTTCATAAAATGAGGAAAATCTCGTCTTACAGTTGTGGTAGAGCCATCTTCGAGTTCTATTTCTGCGGTTTTGCACATACAGTCCATTCGCTGAATTCTGTCAATCTCCTCCATAGCGTCGATTTCGAACGTCCTCTTGCAGCTATCGATTACTAACTGTGCTAACACACTGAGAATAACGAAGTTATCATAAAGTTCTTTAAGTAATTCTTTATTTGGGTTCTCTTTATTAAGTTCCGTCCAGTAATATGTCATTGCGAGCTGGGCTAAATTACTGGATAATCCAATTCCAAGCTGCGATTTTGCAAATTTATTATCCATTTCGGCGTATGCCTTCTTGGTATTTGCGTATGTAATCCCACTTTCGTGAATGTCATTTACAATAGTAGGATAATTCTTGTACGCGATTTTGGCGTATTTAACCATAGTTTCTTCATTTGTTACAAAGAAAAAATCAGAATCATAGTCGCATCCATTCGCTCGATCCTGTACATCCGTACAGATATTATTTATTGCAATAATATTTTCGCTAAATGGGAAGTATCTCTCCATAACATCACTGTAAACATTATGTAGGTGACATATATTATTCGGGGCATTATGCGGGTTACGAAACGCACATAAATACTCGTCGTCTCTAAATCTCGTAGTATAACACTGTATTGCTCCATCCTCATCAGAAAAACTAGGGTCTTCTCTATAATCCTCACCAACAGAATGAAGCAGGAGAGCGTAAGGGTTTCCGCACAAAGTAAGATTGTCTCCGTTGACAGTTATTTTCCCTGTCCTAAGCCTAAATACATATTCAGAAATAATTTTCTTTTTCTCGTGCCTAAACCATGTGCTATCTGCAAAATCAGGATTATGAGAGTACAAATCAGCAAGCATCTCGTAGTGATTTACCGCATTTGCGTTTTTTCGCAAGAACTTTTCAAATTCGGCTCCATCGGTTTTGATCTTTTCAACATATGAAATACTATTATCAGCGATGTTCCTTACATCATCCCGGTTGCAAGGAAGAGTGTTAATCATCTGATAGCTCATCTGCTGTAAATCCCCAAGCTTACTTTTGTGGTCAGTTTTTACAATTCCCCAGATTTCACCATCAGCCTTGATTCTACCCATCCAGTAATCATACGCCTTGACTGGGGTTCCACCCATAATATCAATGAACTTGCGCCACTTTATTGCATTATCAGTCGTAATAATCTTGATGTCCTTCACATAATGCATGTTGCCAAACATGTCTGGAACTTGATATGTATAGTAATCATGACCGTTTTCATAGCACCAATCCACGAAAAACTTCTGAATATGCCCTCTAAACCCACACATTTTGAACATGTGCTGTCTTAATAGGGCCATGCCATTAATAGATTGTGGGAGGTAAGAAGATTCAATAATACCCATTCCGTCCCATAAGGTATTTTTTACCTCACGTTCTTCCTGCTTCACGAGACATTTTTTGGATTTAACAGTCTTTTTGCCGGATTTCTTTTCGTATTCTTCGGCGTAAACCACGTTTGCGATTGTTTTGAAGAATGAATCCTGATCTTTTAATATTAAAATATCTTCAACGGGGATATGAATTGTATCTACGATTGTAGATGTTGTGAGTGGGGCATAAGCGGACATTTCAACAATTTTCGCGTCATTTTTTGGCATTTTATCTCCAAGCCCCATAGTGAGCCAGTCGTAAGCCTTATCGTAAAGTTTTTCATTAATGAAAATTACCTGCCCAGATTTTGCTTTTGCGCTTGTACGATAGAGCATGCGGTAGCGGATTGTCTGAGAACTTTTAATACTTCCGTCTTTTTTCTTGGTAGTATATGTGATTGAAACTCCTTCTTCATAGAACTGTTCTCGAATTTCTCCGCGTTTTTTAGGAGCATATTTTTCTTTGTTTCCTTCAATCTTTGCAACAACTTTTTCAAGCTTTTTTCTTTCGGTATCGTTTGCTGCATTCTTAATCATTTTATTCAGTCGTTTTTTCTCGTCTTCATACGACCTACTTCCGAAATCAAAATCTAAACAAATAACGTCTCTAGTGGATTCGCCTTTATACACTTTCATGCCATTTTTTTGAAGAAAATAACTGAATAAGCTATTGTTGAGCATTGCATCTGTGTAAGTAAAGTAATCTCTAATACCTAAGTTAACATCATAAAGCATTCCTGCACTAATGTTTTTTATTTTAATTCCGAATTCGCTAATATTGCTACCTCCAGTCGTAGTGTTCTGCGGTTTTAACTTCTAAGTCGGTTTCTTTTAAGATTTCATCTGTTGTTAAACACTTGAAGCAATTATAATGGTAGTAATTTCCCGCATAGGTTTCTATGTATTCCATGCCCGGCAAAATATCTCCCTCACAATAATGACATTGCTCGTAAAATCTCGAGTGAGAGTAATTAGGACATTCCGGCGGACATTTTGGCTGTTTACAAAATTCGCACATTAATGGTCTTTATAGCCTGTCGTAATTGCATTTAGAATGTTTTCGTATTCCGAAATTTCGTCAGAAAACCCTGTGTTGGAATACATTTCTGATATTTCTTTAGTCAACGTCATAAATAAATCCATCCTTTCGCATGAGATAGTAAAGCTATTGATGAAATGTAGAAATGAATTTGTCTCTTTTTTGGAAATATACATTTCTGCAATATATAAAGAGCTTTTCTTGTCCCATCTAGCCATTGCATAAATCTGGTAATCGTCGTTTAAGTTAATAGAAATAGTCTGTCCCTGATTGCTGTATCTAAGCATATAAATCCTCCTCTAAATCCTCAGTATCTCTTTCAAGAATGTTAATCATACACTGCATATCAAATAAGTTATCTTTGATTATCTGATTGATAATAGCTCCAGGAGCATCTGACTCCTCGAAGATAGTACATTGTTCCCGATGTAGCCAATCTCTTGATTTAATGGTTAACTTTTTGTTTACATTTTCTTTTTTATATGTATCTGTCATTGATTGTGTTCCTTTCTTGTGGCGTTGCTGCTTACACTATATACTTCTCAGAAACGTGGCGATTTTTTTGAATTTAGGCTCACTTTCTTTCTAGCAGTGCGTTTGCCGCGAGAAGTTCTTTTTCCCATCCGGGATTATTTTTAAGGATGGAGACAGCACCTTGTAGTTCTTTTTTCCAACCCACCTTATTAATAACAATAACTCGAGGAGAGCATATAGGACTGTTCTTGCTGGAGCGATGGATTATATTACTTTTTATCAATAATGGATTTTCTCCTTTACAAAGTTCTTCTATTGTGCCGTAAAAAGTATTGTAATGAATCCCAATTTCTTCTGCGGATACTTTTATATTTTTAAAAAATGCTTCGGGATTTTCTAGCGTTTCCTCTTGATGGGATGATCTTTTTATAATATTTGCTTTTATATATAGATAGACACGAAGAAGAGTATCTTTGGTTATTGCAGAGTCAATCTTCATGATATTTAAGAGCTCTTTTTCAGTAAAAATAGTAAAATCACACGATGGATCAAAAGCGTCGCAAATCTGATATTTCAAAAACGACTCATATCTTAAAACTGACGGTGTATTGAGTGAGCGTATAAGACCTAATTCTTCTAGTTTATTTATTGATTTAACGATATCGTTGAAAATTTTGGGCTTTCTAGAAGTACATTTTGCAGAATATATATCCATGATTTCTTTAATCGATATAAAGCTTTGGTTTCTAATGCTTCTATTATTGTTTAGCAAGTAATATACGACATAGAACGAAGGTGTTACGTCAAAGTCTTTTTCAATATCGCATTTTATAAAATTGTTCGGAATTTTTACGAAATACTCCATAGAATTCTCCTTTCTTTTCGTGCCAGACGTACTTTGCCCAGCAAACATGGGTGATTCAGTCTGGAACGACAATTTTGTGACATGACCCCCAGATAAGCACAGTCGAGATGTCATGTTTTTGTCACCAGAATGTGACCTATTAATATAAGACTTAATAAGATAAGACATTGTTTCGCCAAGTGGATTTTCGTGTTTTCGACTAGAAAATGCCGAGCCACGAGCGTCGCACTATATACTTCTGAAAACGGACAGAATTTTTCTGCGATCTGACGGTTACGGTGAGATATTAGACAATTACTGTGCATATTATCCGCGCAATAACAAAATAAAAAAGACTACACTCATATGTGGTCTATAGAATACAAACGTAATTATCTTTTTTCTGCGAATACATCCAGACGTAATCTGAATATAGATACCAATTCACGGAAGAAAGCTTATTTATGAAAACACACCCTAACAGGATGATTCTTGAAAAGGAGTTCAGCGAGCTGAAAGGTTATTGCAGATAAAGAACTGGACAATGCTCTGAGCCAGAGATTATGCAATGATGTAGCGGCAAAAATTCATTTTTCTGAAAAATCGCAAATTGTGGATAACTTTTCAGCAAAATTGAAAAACTTAAGAAAATTCAGAAAATATACGGTTGAAATGTTGTTGATAACTTGTGGATAAGTCGAATTTTGAGGTAGGGTAGGTAGATTTTTTATCGCAATAACAAAGGAAAAACGATAACATGGTCGATGGGACATTTTTGAAAAATTTTGAGTCTAGAGTGAGAGTTGGAGCAGTGGATATGGGAGGAAAAAATGGGCGGGAGTTGGAGTATTTTTGATTGAAAAATTTAGGTCAGTGTTTATGGGGACTAACCACCTAGAGCCGCTAAAAATAAAGCTCTATCAAAGGTTTTTGCCACCCCCTATAAAAACTGTGACAAATCTAAATTTGTGCTGGTTCTGCTGTATTTAAAACCTTTAAAATACCGCATAAATAAGCCATATTTGAGAACCGTGAAAAATTTTTTAAAATAGGGGGTTGATATATTTTTGCCTGTGGTATAGTAATGCCATCGAAAGAAAAAGCGATTTGGAAAAACGATTTTCATTCAAGAAAATCAATTCCGAATCATTTCTTCTTAGATATTTAGGGTGCTTTCCACTAAGCAGGAAGCAGAGAACGGCAAATCTTAATAAGTCGCCGAGTCAAAGAACTGCACGGAACTATGATAAACGAATACAGGGGCGGAAGATAGGTGGTGTATCCCCGAACTTTCGAATCACGTCAAGAAGCCTCAAAACAAGATTTTTTTACGGTGGTGTATTCCCGAAAATAAATTTGCTTCCGGTGGTGCAAGAAGTGTCTGAAACTCCTGTTAAATTCCATACAGGCAATCAAAAATACCAAGAATTTACAAAACTGGGCTACAACTATGCCCAAAACAAGAAAAGGAGAAAAAATTATGAAAACAATGCAGGTATTAAACATTTCCAAGACAAAAATTGACGTTGCAGAGGTTCCAGCTTATACTTTAGGTGTAAGCAATGAACATATGTTTTCCAAGGCTGTAAACTCTCTGCGGATTAAAGACGAAAAAAGCAAGATTGAGAAATCACTCAAGAAAATCAACGTCCGAAATCATGACGTTCGTAAGGCGAACTATAACCCTGTAAAAGTGTTCGATGATTTAGGCATGAACGAATATGATATTGACTCTTTCGTTATTGCAGAAGATTGTGAACGCCTTAAATTACTCGATGGAGTATCAAAGAGTTACTTATATGACGGTGAAATCCCTGACTTTATCAAGGTTAGAGCTTCTTTATACATTGCAGCTATTGATAACAAAATCGCTATCGGCATGGCAATCAAGAATAAAAAACTTGTACCGAACCCTATCAATTTTGGTGCTGGTAGTACCGAACTTTATGATATTGCTCTTGCGCATGGTACTTACGGCATTAACGAGGACGAGAAGAAGAACAAAGAAAAAGAGTTTGTAGAAGCATTAAAAGTTTACGCTAAACAGTACGAAACCCAAAAGGGTGAATTTACAGATACTTATAAATATAAGGTTAATAAAAGAGTTGTCAACGCACTTCTTACGCCTTTAGAAGAAACGCTTTTATCTGACAAAAATAGCGGCGAAATGGTTTACGGTCGTATTATGAATAAGGATAAATGGCTATGTGTTTTAGCTAGAGCATTATTCAAAATGCCAGAACCTGAGAAAAAATAACATAAAAATAAGGCTATGCGGTACCAAGAAATCAGGTTTGGGATACACCACCCACCTGACTTCAACATAGCCTTGCCAAAATAATAACACACGAGAGCTGGTTTGTCCAGCTCTTTTTAGCGTGCAATCACAGGAGCGTATACGCTCTTTTTTTATTACAAAAAATTCCTGTGAGTCACGTTTAATGCGAAAACAAAATCCACGAAAGGGGCTAATAGTATGCACGAAAAACAGTTAACAATATCACTTTACAACAACAAAGACAAGTTTCCGTTTACAGACGGCTTTTTCTTCACTAATCCACGCGGCGATTTTAGCGGTCGATTAATCAAAAAGATGATATTTTTCCGCCTTATGGACATTTGCCGCAAAAAAGATTATCTCAGCAATAGCAAGACATTTGATGAGTGCGTTCATTTAAGAATCTTACTTGAGCATCCGACACCCGAACTAATCACAGTCCTGAATGTCTGCCGAGAAAAAGGCGTTCCAAGAGTAACTCTTTGCTATTCCAATCCTAAGTCATACGGCTTTATCTTGCAGGAAGTAGCGTTATAAGCATATACAATCATACATGAAAGGGGCTAATAGTATGAAATACAATAACTTTTACATGCGAAGCGTTTCCACGCAACAACTTTATAATTTTGTTCTTACGCCATTTCAGTGTCAGTTCTTGAAAGAAGTACTTGAACACTGCGACGTATTAGAGCATACAGCCGGACGAAAGTGGCAGATGATTCAGCTTTTAGTAGCGATTAAGCTCAAAGACTTTCAGTTACCAAAAAATTCTATTGTGGTATTTGACAGGAATGGCTATATCTGGGCTTACACTCGACTTTCCAGCTATATTGGCAAGAAGAAGAATCTCCAGTATATGCGGCTGGCGTGTTATGACCCGGATTTAGACGAATGGTCTGATACGATCATCGGCAAAAATTCTTTGTCATTGAGTGTGTATGATGCTATTGAGTTTACCGGACGAAAGCGGACAAAACGTGCGTATGACCCATCAAGGGAAAACTACGCAAACTGGATGAAGCACGAGCGAAAGGCTAAAAAGGGAACTGGCGGACAGCGTGACCTTCCGGGAACAACAACAGAAACTCTGAATTTCCGCGGCTATACGGACGAAGCTTATTGGACTGGAGTTGTTGGTTCGATGGTAGCAAACGGAATCCGATAGAAAGGAAGTGAGATTATAAGACTCCATAAACTCCGGCAGGAATAGCCGGAAAGGTAGGTATCTATATGGATAAAGCAAAAATTGAAGAACTCGGATTTGGACTTGAAATCGTTGAAAATGACGATGAAAGCGAAGAGGAGTAATCGCAACAATCGGGGCGGGGAATACTCCGCCTTTTCAGAAGGGAGATAAGAGAAATGTTAGAGAAGTTATTATCATTATTTTGCGGAATTGGATTAGTAGCATTATTAGTTATCGCAGGATTTGGAACTGCGAACACCAAAAAGCAGGAAGTCAAAGCGGCGACGGAAAACAACTATTGCAACAACCGAAAGCAAAAGCAAAAGTGTAGAAAAAGATACAACGGAAAACATGAAGGAGTCAACAAGCGAAAAATCGGGAGCTATAACTGCCGAAAAATCGGGAACTAAAAACGCCGAAAAATCCGAAGCAAATACAGAAGAAGTATTTAACAACGGAAATACAAAAGACACAATTAATATGAATACTGTAACAGATTTTGAAGTAGATGGAAACACATTAATCATCTATACAAATGACGGCAGTGCATACGAATGGGAAAGGTAGGTAAGACAAATGGACAATACTTTTATGCAGGCAATTACAGGAAAAGAGATAAGAGAAAATATGAATAGGATTTCAATGCGGAGAGCATTGTTTATTCTGGCGGCTATTATGATGTTTACACTTAATCCGGTAACCGTAAAAGCGAATACAAACAAGGATTTATCCGTTGCAACGACGTATATTTCGCGGCATTATCCGGGTTATAAAGTTCGGTTCGTTCCAGAAGGGAAACCAAACATGATAAAGCTGCGAACTCGCAAGGGAAAGCGGATTGTTTATGTTGAAGTTTTGAAGTCGCGCGCAAAGGGAAACCTGCAAGGCAAACGGCGAAGTTGGGGAATCACGACAAAAGGCTCGTATATCACATATAACCGGCGGGTTAAAAAGGGAAAACGGGTTAAGAGTTATTGCATCTGGAATCCGAATAGCAATTACACGGATGACGTAGTTGCGGTAGTGGACAACGGGTCTATCCGCTAAATCGGAAGGCAAACGAGAAATAGGGTGGTACCGCAATTTAGCAAGGGGAATAAGCTCAATTCGGTAAAGGAGGAAGAGAAATGGGATTAAAGGCAACAAATAATCTTCTTGGAATTGAAGACATGAGACAGGAGTTGATTTCATATTGCAAAGCAACTTCATGTGGAGGATGTCTTTTTAAATGGTTGTACTGCAATTTTAACCGCATAGATGAAGAAGAAATTGGAATATACTATGCGTTAATTTTTGAGACAGACGAAATGAAGAGAGAAGATAAAAAGAATCTGATTTATGAGATGCAATGGCTTAAACAACATTGCAATAACGTGTGTGAAACTTGTGCTCTTGTTGATATCGAAGACTGTTCCTGCTTTGATAAAGAAGAAATTATTCATAGAAACTTGGACATAGTAATGAAAAAGCGAAAAGAACTCTTAGAGCATTGCAAAAAACGTAGCTGTGTTAGTTGTGGTGCGAATAATATATGCGACCGCAGTATTGAGCTCGATAGGCCAGATATCTCTGATTACTATATTGGAAAAGTTTACAAAAAAGCACTGGAAAACGTGCAGAATCATGGAAAAGATGAGAAAACAGACACCAAAGTAAGAATAGAAGGCAAAGCAGATTCGGAAAATACTCCATCAGTTATATTGGAGAATTCAGCGGAAAACGAAACTGGGATTAAAATTTCTTCAAGTAGAAAAATTGATAGCGTTACAATAGTTTTTGCAGAAGAGAAGGGAGAAAAGAATTGAGTTTTGTTTTGCATTTCATACTGTTATGTCTCGGTATTCTAATAGGAAAAACAATAATTAAAGGGGGAATAAAAATGTTTTCATGGGCATTAAGAGAAGAATACAAAATGCAGAGATCAAAAACAGGATTAGAACGTAAGTTAAATGATTTAATCCTAGCGGAAACAATAGAGACGGACTTTTTCAGAGGTGAGTATAACGAGCGTACAAATCGCGTTCGAGTTTGTTTCACTCCCCTTTTCGAAGATGAACCCCCTCTTTTTGCAATAAGAGAAGTTCATAGCGCAATTACTTGCATTAGGGGAAGAGTGATTGATGAGTCGATAGGGAGATTTGAACTTCAGATATGCTCTGTGTATGAGAATGAATACGCCGAAATAGGAATTATATTATCTGAATTTGAAAAACTTGTTTTAATTTATAAAGAAATGTGTCAGTACAGAGATTATGATGCAGACGATTTTTTCTATTATAGATTTTCGGACTCTTCTAGGGCATTTATTCGATTTAAGTTTTCTAGTTTTGAATCGGTTGAGCATTGGAAGCCAGTGAATTATTGGGAACTAATTACTCAAGACAAAAAAGAAATGAGCAATTCAGGAGCTAATCTTAAAGAGAAAAACCCGCTTCTTAATATAATCCATGAAATAGACGAGAATATCCAAAACGGGATGGAATTCAGATGCATAAAGAAATCAAAATACGAAAATACCTATAAAAAGACAGTATTAGAGTTATATGAATCAGGAAATTTTACTCCGGAAATAGAAGATAGGCTAATGTCAGTTATGAAAATGCTTCTTAGAAATATGTATTCTCCACAAAAAGAAAACGATAAAATGGAAACGGAAGCTACCGTTAGAATGTTGGAAGACATGACAGGATTAGATGGATTAGCTGGAAGCGATTTCCAAATAAAATAACAATTTATTGGTTTCGTTACAAAGGAAAATTGGAAATAAAACGTTATGACGACGGAGATGCAAAATTTCGAATTGTATCATTAGAATAAGGAGGGAATTATGATATCACATATAAGATTATTTAAAATAAAGAGAGTTGGAGATGCAACATACGGTGAATTAAAAGCAATAGAAAGCTACCTAACGTGGCTGAAATTAGAAAGGGAAATTGATTTTGAAGAGTATTCTCCTTTTAGGGAATGTCATGTTAGAAAAGACTTGCTTTCTTTGTATAAAACGACGTACTTTTCGAATATTTGGGATTTTGAAAAATCGGCGGAGACAGTCGCAGAGCTTCCGTGTGGGAATTGTGCTTATGAATGGATTCTACGCAATAACCCCGAGATGTCTTTGTGCGGAGTTTATGAAATCACCAAAAAGGAAATAGAAAATTTAACAGATGATTGTTCGAAAATGCTATTTTTTGTGAATATCAATCTAGAAAACATAGAGGATCTTCGAGACATGGTAACGGAATCGCTTCTCGGGTTTTATGATTATGTAGCCGACTATGCATATGTATTACAAAAGGTGCTTTGTATGCTGAAAACAGTACTAAAAGAAACTAATTTCGACGATGAGATGATACTGTACGAATATGTTTTAGAATAAACGGTTAGTAAACTCAAAATAAGGAAAGGTGGGATTTTATGAGATTATTTGATATATTGAAGAAAAGAAAACCGGAAGAAGTCAATGAGAGTACAGAAAAGATAAATGAAGTAGAATATCTGCCGGAACTTCCTCCGATGGAATTCAAAGAGATGAGAAGAATGTTAGCTACATTATGTATGCTTGAATCAATAGAAGACTGTATGTACTGTCCTCTTGATGGGAATTGTCCTTTTTATTGGAAAACGCAGATTTGGGATATTAACGAAACGGAAGCTCGACATCTTTGCGAAATACTTTTAAAGAAAGGAGTTCTTGATTACTATACAGATATAAAAATCAACAACGAAGACAGAAAAGAGGAACTTAAAGTATATTGCAATCATGTTAAATGCGAAAATTGCATTATGGCAAATAGAGGAAGCTGCGATTTTGATTCTATGACCGATAATAGAGAGATTCTTGCTCTTTACGAAGCAGTCTATTACGGGGAAATTGAACAAGCGAAAGAGTATTTAAATCAGAAAGTTCAATTAATTGGAGAAGAATTGGTAGTGGAGTTACCAAAAGATGTGGAAGACAAAAACGTAAAAATAACTTTTGCTAAATGTGACAAAACCAGAAGCGAATTGAAAAAACACAAGAAATGAGAGTTAGAATGAAAATAGTTTTTTAATTGATTGCGTCGCAATGGAAAGCGGCGCTATTTTTATGCCAAAAATCAGGAGGGAAAACATGAAAAAGGAAATTTTATCGCTACTCAGTATGATTCTCATGATTTACTTTGGAGTAGCGTTTGCCAATACATATGAAACAAAATATTTAATTCCAGCGATGGTGTTTTTTATTTCGACAGTCGGAATCATTATTGCAGACACAATAAGAGACTACAAGGAGGCGAGAGAAGATGACAAAGTTTGAAGAAATCGGTCAGAAATACCAAATGCAGGCATACGATATAGATTATGCAAAATGGAGCTTCGAAAATTCTTGTCATATTTGTTGCTCAAGAGGTTTGCATATTAATTGTTCGAATTGTGCTATTGCTCAGTCTCATACATTAGTTGTTACGGCGCTTGAAGAAGCGAAAAGGGAAAATAGACAGGCGGCAAATTAAATGATAAGATAAACAAAAAAGGAGGAGTAATAAGATGAGTAAGAAGAAAATCATTGCTATTGTTTGTCTTGTCGTTGTTGCCGTAGTTGCGTTTAGAACATATTCGACTCAGTGTGTTTATTGGGAAAGAATAAACGGCGAAGGTGTTATTACGGACGTTTATCACCTGAGTAAAAGAAGGCCGGAAGAGCCGGTGAAAAAAGCTATAAGTTTGTTGCGGTATCCACCGGAATACAAGGTCACAGTCACCTATGACGGTGTTGCTTACACTGTTGATGATGAACTGGTATATAATGAATTAAAAGATATGAAAGGTGAAAAGGTAAAAATAGAAATCAACCTAGAAAAACTGAAAAATGGCAATTATGTAAAGAAAGTAATAGCCATTGACGATATTCAGCTAAAGTAAATACAAACAATCAAGCATCCTGTGATTATGCGGGGTGCTTTTTTATTGCAATAATCCAAGAGAAAGAGGGGGTCTACAATGACAAGAATTGAGCGTTTAGAAGATAGAATTCGCCGCAATAAAAGCGAAATCAGAAACTTAAAAAATATTCTGTCAAATACAGAAGATGAATATGAAGCAGAAAAATTGGCGGCAGATATTCTTTCACGCCAGTTCATTGTGATAGAAGCAAGAAAAGAGCTCGATAAAATCATGATGTCTGACGGATACGAGGATTACGACGATTATTTTGCTAAAAAATATGCGTAAAAAGGGAGGTGGAAACATTGGCAGAGAAAAAAGCGGAGTTAAAATCTACGATAAAAATGCGGCTGGAGCAGTCCGGTCTCGACAATCTAAGGGAATATGCAAAAATTCTCAAGAAAACGGCGAGGTATAAGGATTTTGGCGTATATTTGTCGGCTTTAGTAAGAGACATTGTATTCGATAGAGAAGATATTTCTTCTTGGTGGGAAAAATACAGAGTCGATGATAATGAAGCGATTAACTTAATTGAAAACGCATTAAGCGAACTGGAGGTGCTTGCATGACAATTATGAATTTTATCCCGAAGGAATCTCAGGGGAGTGATTTTGTGACTCACAAGAGAAGTCATCGCAGAAAAAGGGAAAATGATCTTTCGATTAAGAGAGAGATTCGAGCAAGGAGGAAAGCGAGATGCAGCGAAAAATCCTGAGCGGAACAGCGGAAGAAGATTTGAGAAGTTTAATTTTCGATTTTAGACTGAAAATTGATGGCAACAAATTCATTGAGGAATTAGAGGCGGAAGTTTCAAAGAAAAGAGTTCCTTCCTATTATAAGGGGAGTAGCCGAAAATCTGATTATTGCTACGATATCGGCTATCAGAAGTTATTGCCGCGAATAATTCAGCAGATTGAGCAGTACGATGAGAAAGTTACAAAAGCGGCTTAAAGGAGGGGCTTTATGTTTAGGTACGATAATTCCGAAGAGATGAAAGTTTTTCTGGATAGAGTGACGAAATGCGAGAACGAGCAGGAAAGGGAGATGCTGGAACAGATTAAGCATTACCTAGATTATCCAGAGCAGTTATCAGCGATACATGAGGCAGAAAGCTTTTTGAGCGTTAAATTAGGAATGAAGAAACCTCCGGAAGATATTGTTTGCAAAATAGCTGAACAGATGTATGAGGAATTTGCAGAATTTGACGAAATTTGCGAGCAAAAAATGGAGGATATTTTCTTCGGAGTATGTTCGATAGATAAGTTTAGAAAATATTTCGGATTAGGAGGTAAGTAAGATGTTATTGCATAAGCAAGATTATTTTCAGGAATTAAGAGAAGGAGAAAAGGAAGACGTAAGAGATATGATTTTGGTTGCAATTAATGAGGCAACAAAATTTAGCGATTCAGATTCTGAGAAAGCGGAGGATTTCGGAGTGGATTTTTCGAATATTCCACCGATTAATGCAATTATTATAGATGATGTATTGCAAAGCTTGGGTTATGTTTTGGATATTGAACCAGAGCTGGATGGGTTTTATGGCGAATACTCTGCTCTCTGGGACTCAGAAAACTCTATCTTACCTCCTATGGGAGTATCCGGGGCGGCGTTAGAACATAAAATTATTCTTTGCAGATCGTGGTATTACGGAGTAGAGGAGACTTATGAAGTATTGGAAGAAAACCCAAAATACGCAAAAATGATTAAGCACGGAAAAGAACTTATCAGTAAAGCAGTCAATAGAAGTGAGGGAGAATAATATGGATACGATTACTTTAAATATGGAAAATTTGTCGGAAGCAGAGAGAAAGCAGCTTTTATCGTTGGTTGAAAAGGCAAATAAGCCTAAAAGATTTTGCTTGAACAATATAATCTCCGGCGAAAGTTATTTCTTTATAGACACTGATGGAGAAGTATGGGAAAGCAGATTTTCTAGTTCAACATCAATAGCAACCAACAGGTTTGTTATCGGAAACGCTTTTCCAACAAGGGAAGTCGCGGAATTTGAAGTAGAACGATGCAAAGTGTTTCATGAAATCAAAGAGTTTATTGCGGAAAATGATGACGAAGAGATTAACTGGAAAGACACGAAAGAAGGGAAATGGAGTTTATCTTACAGCTATAGATTCGGGCGTGTATTAGCTGGCGTAGTTTATATGATTGCGACAGCACAAAGAGAACTCTATGCATCTTCCCGAGAAGTTATCGAAAAAATGATTGAAGCAATTGGCGAAGAGAGAATAAAGAAATACTACTTCGGAATAACTGAATAAGCAAAAATATTAGAGCTGCGAAAGCGGCTCTTTTTTTGTACAAAAATTTGATTCATTTCCAGAAGTAATAGATGTAAACGAAATAAATAAAAAGAAAGGGAAATTACTATGAATAATGATTTTTTACAGAAAGTAAATGAAGAAATTTCAGTAGAAGAAAACGCACGGTTGACAGACCCGGATAAAATGGAGCTTGCGCCGGAAGTAAGAGCGGCATTGATTGATGAAATCTTAGATCTTCATCATGAGTATGAATACAAATCTACGACATATGGAGTTGAAAAAGTCGTAGATGCTTGGTGGGAAAACAAGGGAAGAGCAATGACTCAGCTTTTCGGAAACCATCCGAATTATGTGCCAGGAAAATTCCAGATAGTTTTTGATTCTGACTACAATAGAGAAATTGATATGAGTATTGTCTCAGAATTTCTCGGTTGGGTTTTTGATAGATTAATAGACAATGAGGAAAGTTATCCTGAAGAAATAGCCACTTATAAAGAGTGGCTTGGTAGGAGCTTACTCCCGGGTTATGACAGTGTAGGTAAAAGAAAAAGCGCAGAAGTGGTATATCTCAAAACAGAAGCTTTTAATAAAGTACATAGATTTTACTCAGTTTTTCGCCGTGCGTTAGAATTAGGGAAAACTCACCTCTTAACTGAACAAGCCGCGGAAGGAATTAATGAGGAATTCCCAGACATCCGAGCAAGGGAAGGACAAAAGAAGTCGAGAGCCATCGGAAAAATGTGCAAAAAATTAGGCATTGATAAATATCCGAATTACAACAGAGAATACGCAAAGCTGTGCGATGCGGTAAATCCTTTAAATATCGTGAGACATACAATCATTTCTTGGAACCCCGTCGATTATTATACTATGAGCTTCGGAAATTCATGGGCTTCTTGTCACACAATAGACAAAAAGAATATTAGACGTGGAAACGAAAATTATTCCGGCTGCTATAGCGGAGGCACAATCAGCTATATGCTTGATGGAGTAAGCGTCGTATTCTATACGGTTGATAAGCAGTATGACGGCGAAGAATTTGAATTGCAAGATAAAATTAATCGCTGCATGTTCCATATTGACCCAAGAAAAGAGTATTTTGTGCAAGGGAGAGTATATCCACAGGATAATGATGGGGAGAATTCTATTTATCGCTCCATCAGAAATATTATGCAGAAAATCATTTCCGATTCTTGGGGCGTTGCAAATCTTTGGCAGAAACCATTAAAGGGAAGAAGTAACTGCGAGAAAGTTATTTGCCATTGCGGAGCTAATTATGCTGATTATTTTAACTACGGGAACTGTAACGTATCTTTACTTGCAGGAAAAAACATCAACGAAGTGAGAAGAATAGATGTGGGCCATAGCGGAATTTGCCCGTGTTGTGGAGATGAACATGATGAACAAGAAACGATGACTTGTGCAGAGTGCTTCAATGAAAGAAGAACATGTGCAGATTGTGGATATTCTTTTAACGAAAACGACATGTATTTAATCGGAGACGACTATTATTGCGAAGATTGTTGCTCAAGATGCGAAGAATGCGGAGACTTGTGCCCTAATAATGAGCTTGAATATATATCCGGATTTGGGAGTGTATGCGATAGCTGCTTAGAAAATAGAGATGAATTTGAACAGTGTTACTGGTGTGATGAATGGGTTAGAATCGGAACAGAAGATGCAGTTACAACAAGTGACGGAACCACATTTTGTTGCGGAGAATGTGCAAGAAGAGGAGGATATGTGTTCGTATCGGAAACAGGAGAATACGAATGTAAGGAAGATTGTTCTCAATGCGAAGAATGCGGAGAGTATGTATTGGACGATGATTTCGACTTTGAAGAAGGCATATGCTGTAGATGTGTAAGCGAAAGAGAAGATACTCAACCTCTTGTTTTCTCGGATGAACCGATAAGACTTGAAGATATAGCTTAACAAAGGAGAAAAGACATGACTAAAAAGAAATTTAAGAAAATCAAGCAAAAAGCGCCAATTATGAATCACATAAAATTCAACGAAGTAAGCGACGTAAAATATGCTGATTTTATAGATATTTGTCGAATGACCCAAGATGAACTCAAAGGATTTCTCTTAGAGGTTTTAAAGCTCGCCAAATATAAGCCTTTAAACGGAGATGGCTGGGTGTATGCAAAAGGAGAGATACCAATTCTCCTAACCGCTCATATGGACACAGTACATAAAGTACAGATGTATGAATATATGGAATATACGGACGCAAAAGGAAACCATATTCTAACATCTCAAGATGGAATCGGAGGTGACGACCGTTGCGGAATATACATGATTCTCGAGATTATAAAAATGGGATTTCGTCCTTCAATTCTTTTCTGCGAAGATGAAGAAATTGGAGGAGTTGGAAGCGACAAATTCATAAAAACAGAAGAAGCAAAACAGCTCGAAAAACTCAATTATATGATTGAATTAGATCGGGCAAATTCAGATGACGCGGTTTTTTATGATTGCGACAATAAAGATTTTACAAAATATATTACAGAGTTTACAGGATACAAAAAAACATACGGAAGCTTCAGTGATATTTCAAATTTAGCTCCATTTGCCGGAATTGCCGCAGTAAATCTTAGCTGCGGATATTACAACGCTCACACGACAAGCGAAAAGGTGAACATGGAGGAAATGTTCAATACGATTAATATTGTTTCCAAATTACTGGAAGATGAAACCGGCAAGAAGGTTCAATTTGAATATATTCCTGATGCATGTAGTCTCTCGAATTATTACTATGGATATGACTCTTCTTATTACGGAGAATGGTTTGCGCCAGACGACTATATTGTAGAGCTCGATGTTATGTACGTTGACAAAAACGGAAGACAAGAAGAAGAAATTATAGAAGGATATAGTGAAGCAGATGCGTGGACAAATTTCTTTATGATTCACGGAGATATTTGCTTTAATGATGTTATCGACTATTATGTTTGCCGGATTTAGGAGGAATTATGACTAACGAAGTAGATAATGTATTAAAAGAAGTTGCAAATCAGACGAAGAAATTCGGTGGCTTAAGGAACTTAGATAATTATAATTATGAATTTGGAGATCCATCTAGCGGCACTCGTTTTACTTATCTGGGAATTATGGATTTTGTAGAACGTCATGACTTGCCGCAAGAGAAATTAGCTGAAAAATTTATTCAAGAAATTATTCAAAATAAGTATGTTTATTTGCGTGAATTAGATGAGCAGAAAATTAAACCCAGAGTTTTAAGGGGGTCGCTAGACGAGAGATACGAAATAGGAAGAAATATATTTGGAGGTGCGTATAAAATAAAATACTATCTCATAGGGGAATTTGTTGACGAGCTCGTAGATAAGGTGGTTCTCGATTTGATAGGAGTGACAAAAGAGGAGTTTTTAAACAAAGCAAAAGAAACAAAACCAGAGCAGAGCAAAATAATTATGCATAAAAGAGACGGGATATTGGCGTTAAAGGAAAGCGGTAAGTATATTTTAGATGATATATTAGAGCCTAGATTTTTTGACAGAATTGCGGCGAGGTTAGATCGGGAGCCATTTATTTGTTTATTCAATGGTTTTAGAAGTGGAACCGCTTTTAAGTGGAGTGCAATAAGTAGCATAGTAAAAAGAGAAGATTTAGGGTCAGATGCTTCAAAAATAAGGAGGGCAGCCGTGATTGCTTTTAATTTAAATCATTCAATTAATCATGTTTTTTATTATGATCCGAGTGAAAGAAAATGCTTTAACATAAAAGATACCGAAATAATTCCTTCAAACCTGACATCCAGAGGCGTTTTAGCGCCGGATTTTAATGCATTAATGGAAAGATTAGGAGGATTGTATTGAAAGCAAATATTAAAGATGGTACAACGTTTGATTTATTTATAAGAGAATTGAAAGCTCAAACATCTCATTTAGGGGGATTAATGAGAATGACAGGTCTTTTCTTTGAAGAGAAATATTGTATTTCGGGTGATTTTTCTGTCTTTTCTATGTTCACAAGAGAGGATATGCTTGAATTTCTTGAGAGCAAAATCTTTCTTCTAGGGAATCGAGAAGATATAAAAACATTAGTCTCACAATTTATTGATGAAATTATAGCTAGAGAATATCGATATGTGCACGATAAATCAGATTTAAAAATATATAAAAAGATATGTAAGGAAGATGCTTTTAAGCCGGGAGAAATAGGGAAGAAGATTTTATCTGGTAGTTACATTGTAAAATTTTATTTCACAACAAGAATAACGGGAGATGAGCGCCCTGTCACTATGAAGTTATTGCGAAAAATAAAAATGTCAAAAGACGAATTTTTAGAAACTTTCGGATCGAATGCTAAATGGGATTTCAGCGATGCCCGAATAAAATACATTCATTCTGATAAATATGTTTTCTTAGAGGAACCGGCTTCCAGAAATATAGGATTAGATGTAATAAACAGAAGAGTTCTTAATAGAATAAGCGAAATGCTAGACAATAACCCATTCTTTATTGTATCTGAAAGAAAAGGACGAGCGGTTGCTATAAAGAAGAAAAATATGCTGTGTTACCTTGAGTGTCAACAAAGAGGAGGAAGAAGTTCCTTTGATTATATTCAATCTGTTATATATTCAACTTTTATAAGAGATAATTTTCTTGCCAGAAAAATTTTATACTACAACCCCAAAACAAAAACTCTTTCTGATGTATGCAACGAAGACAGAGGTTGACATGTGCATGGCTAAAAGAAAGGAGGTGTGGCATGACTAGAGTAAAAACTTGGAACAAGAGAGAATTTGAAAGGCTTCTGCGTCGGAATGGATATAGATTAGACCGCGTTAACGGAAGCCATTACATTTATACAAACGGAAGTAATTCCATTTCAATTAAGCCGAAAATCAATAAAATGGTTGCTCGACGGCTCATCAAAGAAAATAATTTAAAACTTTAAAAGGAGAAGATATGTTTTTATGGTCTTTTGCGAAGGCAGGCCAGATGATAGGTCACAGATTTACAGATGATGTAGCTATTGTTTTTGCGGTAACAAAAAGCGGCGCAATAAGGAAATTCCAAAGCCTATATCTGAGGATAGAAGAGAAAGAAGTACAGCCGATTAGCTTGAAGAAAATTCTTAAGCGGTCAGAAATTTTAACAGATTATTAAAGGAGATTTAAATGAAAGCGATTAATTTAGGCGATAATACATACGATATTTTTGACGACGCAATGAAAGTGTACAGTGAGTTGCCTACACAGTCCTATGTGGTTAGGTGTTCAAAAACGAGAGGATTCTTTTTAGAAAAATACAATGATATGGAAATAAGAGAATCAAAAATATATGGAGTTCATAACGAAAAAATTGCAAAAGTTATGAATATGTTCTCATCAAGCGACCGTAATCTTGGAGTGATTTTGAGCGGAGCCAAGGGAATTGGTAAATCATTATTTGCAAAAATGCTGGCGAATACAGCAATCCAGAAAGGAATACCTGTTATTGTAGTAGATAAATACGTTCCAGGAATTGCATCTTACATCGAAGAAATTGAGCAGGAAGTAATGGTGTTATTCGATGAATTTGACAAGACATTCGGAGAAGTGAAATCAAAAGATGGCGAAGCATCTCCGCAAACTGATTTACTGACGTTATTCGATGGGTTATCCGACGGAAAGAAATTGTTCGTCATCACATGCAACGAATTAAGAAAGCTCAATGATTACCTTATCAATCGTCCGGGTAGATTCCATTATCATTTTAGATTCGAATATCCATCTGCGGCTGAAGTTGAAGTATATCTTAAAGATAAATTAAAGGAAGATTTTTATCCGGAAATCAACAATGTCATTTCGTTTGCAAACAGAGTAAGCTTAAACTACGATTGTCTCCGAGCAGTCGCTACGGAATTAAATACAGGAATCAAATTTTCTGAAGCAATCAAAGACCTGAATATTGTAAACACGGAACGCCAACAGTATAATGTTTCTCTTATCTATAATAATGGAACGGTATTTAAATCTAGAAATGCTTCTCTTGATATGTTCAGCTCCGATATCGAATCAGTCTACATGTATGATAAGCGCGGCGGAAATGTTGTTGATATTAAATTTAATCCTTGCGATGCATTTTATGACGAAAAGAAATCGGCTCATATTATCACTCCAGAAAATCTCTTGATTAGTTATTGCTATGATGATGAGTACGAAGACGAAAGAGAAAAGAAAGCTTCATTAGAAAAAGCCGGAATCAAATACGCTGTTATTACCAGAAAAATGCCGAAAGGAATTCATTACGCCGTATAAAGGAGGAGACATGAATTTTAATAAGGGAGAATTTACAAAATTAAGAGAAGATATGAAGGCAGTGCTCGCCGGACTGGAAGAGAAATATCATTTAGATTTTGAATTCGGTTCTATTACATATGGAGAATATGAATTTAAAATGAAAGTATCTGCCAAGAAAACAGATATTGGAGATGTTCGCAAGATTGATTTTGAACGAAAATGCCGAACATATGGATTTTCACCAGAAGATTACGAGAGGAAAGTAAAGTTTGGCGGAGATGAATACATTTTTGTAGGATTCCGAGATAACGCCAGAAAGTATTGTTGCTGGGTTGAGAAGACAAGCGACAAAACAATGGCGGCAGTAGATGTTCATTCAATGATGGCAGCATTAAACAGGGCGTGTTAACAACGTCCTTTTTTAATAGGCAAATTTAAAAGAAAGAGAGATATAAAAGATGATTAAAGATTCAAAGAAAACTACCAGAGCAATCAAAAGAAATGCGGCAATTAACGGTATTTGCGCCGAGATTAATAAGGCTAAGATGGGAGGGCAGACAACCATTAATTTAGGTAGAGAGCATAAAGACTATATGGATATTGAACGGAAATTAGAAGGGAGAAGTCAGAGAGAATACATCCAGAAATTGATTGCGAAAGATATGGGTAGACATCCTAATGAAGCTGGATTTGCGGAAGTAATAGAGGCAATTTAGCAGAAAAAATAATCATATAAATATAAGCATAAACAGTAAGGAGATTTTAAAATGGCGAGAAAACACTTTTTAGTAAAACCAGCAACAGGGAAAAAGTTAACAGAAATGGTAGTTGGAAGTTATCTTGAATCAGGCAAAAAGAAGAAAGTCGTGCACGGCGCATCGGTCGCTATTTCTGGGAAAGAGAAACAGTTTTTGAATATTATGGCGCAGAAAACAGGTAAATCGGTTTCCGCATATGTTAGAGAATTAATTTCAGAGGATATGGATCTGAATCCAGAAGTTGTGGATGTATCTCGCTCTATTCAGTATATGTAAAACCGCAAAAAAAATACAGGTAAATATAGAAGTATATATCAGGAGGAAGAAAAATGGCATTTAAAAATTATGGAAGTAAAAGAACATCAGACATTAACTGCAAGGTTATAGAAAAATATGGAAAACTTTCTAACAATGAAGGAAAGATGAATAAAGAGCTTAGAGTCGTGTCTTGGAACGACGGGGAGCCTAAATATGACATCAGACCTTGGCAGGAGAACGAAGACGGAACAGAAAGATGCGGAAAAGGAATTACTTTTACGGCAGATGAACTGGCGGCACTCTTTGATATTCTGAAAAATATTGACGAAGAGAATGCAGAAGAATCAGCAGAAGAAATTTGCGAGGAATAATTAGGAGGAAAATCATATGAACAATTTTACTAAGTTTAAACAGGAGTTACAGAAACACTTTAATGAGATGGTATCTGATGCCGAAAAATTATTTGAGGTAGATGTAGATAAGGATGAGCTGTGGGAGATGTATTTAAGCAGTTTTCCGGCGGGAACAAACGGAATTTACAGACAGAGAAGAGAGCATGATTGTGGAGTCTGTCGTCAGTTCATCAAGAACATTGGCGCTGCAGTAACGATTAAAGACGGAGAAGTACATACGATTTGGGAGTTAGACTTAGGCGGCGATAAAACCTATCAGCCGGTATGTGATGCGTTAGATGCATTTGTAAAATCTCACAAAGTAAAAGATATCTACGTCAGTAAACTACCAAAAATCGGAGTTGATTTAAACAGAGAAAACGCCGGAGATAAGGTTATTACATGGCATCATCTTTATTGCGAGTTACCAAGAAAACTGGTTGACAGAAGTGGAAGAACTGCCGGAGATATTAAGGGTGGATTTAGAGATACAAAAAATGTATTTAAGCGCTCTTTAGATGAAATCTCCATGGAAGCTGTAGATACAATTCTTGAGCTGATTGCTTCAAATACTCTTTATAGAGGAGCCGAATGGAAATCAGCACTGACCGAGTTTAAAAAGTACAAAGAGAAGTACGATAAAATCGAATCAGAAGAAAAGAAGGAACTGTTTGCGTGGGAAAACTCTTTAGCGGCAGGAATTTCAATCGGCAGAATCAGAAATCACAGTATTGGAGTTCTTTTAGTGGATGTGAGTGAAGGAGTCGATTTAGACACAGCAGTTAAGAGATATGAGCAGATTGTGGCTCCGGCGAATTATAAGCGTCCGAAGGCAATCTTCACAAAGAAAATGTTAGAAGACGCAAAAAATACGCTCACAGAGCTTGGATATATGAATTCCTTGCAGCGAAGATTTGCAAATCTTGACGATATTACAATTAATAACATTCTTTTTTCAAATAAAGACGCAGCTAAAAGAATTTCAAATGCCGGAGATATTTTTGGCGAGTTAGAAAAGGAAGTTGCAATTAATCCTAAGAGATTTTCGAGAGTTGAAGAAATCGCTGTGCAGGATTTTATTGAGAATGTTCTTCCTACGGCAAGAGAAGTTGAAGCTTTTGTTGAAAATAAACACAGCAAAAACCTTGTTTCTATGATTGCACCGGTTGATCCGAAAGCTCCAACAATGTTTAAGTGGAATAATGGATTGAGTTGGGCTTATAGCGGCAATATTGCGGATTCCGATTTGAAGCAGAATGTAAAAGCAGCAGGTGGAGCCATTGACGGTGTTTTAAGATTTTCAATTCAGTGGAACGAAGATGGAAATGATAATTGCGATTTAGATGCTCATTGCTTTGAGCCAGGTGGAAATGAAATTTACTTTAGTAATTGCCGAAAACCGAGAAAATCTAGTTTAGGAGGACAGCTTGATGTAGATATTGTCCATCCAATGGGGAATATTGCAGTAGAAAATATTACTTGGGATAATTTGGATCAGATGAAGCCGGGCAAATATAAGTTTTTCGTAAATCAGTATAGCGGAAGCGTCAAGAAAGGATTTAGAGCAGAAATCGAATTTAACGGCGAAATCCATTCATTTGATTACGGAAGAAGCATGAGAGCAGGAGAAAATGTTACAGTCGCAGAAGTTACATTAGATAAATATGGTAATTTCACGATTGATGAGAAATTAAGCGGTAGTTCTTCAATTTCCAGTAAAGAAATTTGGGGCGTGAATACAAATCAGTTTGTTCCGGTATCCGTCATTAGTTATTCACCGAATTATTTTGACGAGCAGAAGGGAATTGGAAACAAACATTTGTTCTTTTTCTTAGATGGCTGTGTCAATGATGAAGAACCAAATGGCTTCTATAATGAATTCCTTAAAAATGAGCTTTTAGAGCATAAGAGAGTGTTTGAAGCTCTTGGTTCAAAGTGCCATACAGAAGACACAGAAGACCAGCTTTCAGGAATTGGATTCAGCCTGACAAAGAGAGATGAACTTATTGTTAAGGTGAAAGGAGCTACAGAACGAATTATGAAAATTAAATTTTAGGAGGAAAGAGTGGTATGAAAGAAAAAATGAAACAGGAAGCGATTGAACGAATGGAAATGTTGGGGATTTCCCCAACTGCGATTAAAATATTCGAAGAAGATGGAGAGGTTGGGTTATCTGTTTCCCCAGCTTTTCCTATCTGTGAAATTACTCCAGAATATAAAAAACTCATAGATAAATGGGAAGAAAAAACTGGAAGTATGGCATATCACGCCATATATAATGGAGCAGCTGTTGGAGCTTTGCTGTCTATTTTGTTTGTGTCCAGCGATGAAGAAGAATGGGAATTAGACAAGAGAGACATGGAGGCAGGATACCCAATGGCTTATGTGTTTAATCTCGACATCCCCGAATTTTCGGAATACGGGTCAATATCTGTAAAAAATGTAGACGGTATATTAGAAAGAATCGGTTAGAAAGGAGAGATCGTTATATTTCGGCATAATAGTAAAAAAGAAATGAAAAAATTTTTAGAAAGATGATGAATATGATTATTAAAGAGGAGGTGTTAATGAAATGGATTTGTATGAAAAGTTTGCTGAATATGCTAGAGGAAATAACGTTTTTGAAAATGATGATGAGAAAGAATCAGTGCTTGCAGTCGTTGACTTATATGCAGACCGTCCTGAATCCAGTTTAATCAATCGTTCGTCAAATCGACACTGTGATCCATATATTGATGAATATATGAGACGGCGGAGCCATGAGTTGATGATAGAAAGAATAGAAAAAGGACACTCTTTTTAAGTATCCTTACTTTTATATCGTAAAAGAGATGAGTGTATAGACAATTTTTTTACTTACAAATTTATTATACAAGGAGATTTTATCATGAAAAATAAAAATTTATTTGAAGTAGCAACAAGAAAACAGTATAGATTTCCATACAAAGGGAACGCATCAGTAGAAGATTTATGGCATCTGTCGCTCACGGAATTAGATGCTGTGTTCAAAACTCTTAATACAGAAGCAAAAAAGAACGAGGAAGAAAGTCTTCTGAACACGAAAAGCGAGGAAGACGAAGCGATTTTAGACAAAATCGAGATTATTAAACACATTGTCAGAGTAAAACTGGAAGAGAAAGAAGCAAGAGAAAACGAAAAGAAAAACAGTGAATTAAAGCAGAGACTTCTCGGAATTAAGGCGAAAAGAGCAGATGAGGCGCTGGAGAAGATGACCGATGAGGAACTGAATAAAGCGATTGCAGAATTAGAAGCGTAATTATTTTAGCTGGCTGGCTTTTTGCTGGTCAGCTTTTTTAAAGGAGAAGATCAGAAAGGTAGGAAAATAATATGTTATTGCATAGACAGAAATCATTGTACAGAATGGATACTGAAGAAAAAGAAAATTTAAAGGACATGGTTCTTGTTGCAATCAATGAGCTTACAAAATTTGAGCCGGGTATAACCGATGAGGACAGAGAGGATTTTGGAGTAGAATTTTCAAATATCGCACCGTTTAATCCAGGAATGATAGAAGATATTCTTATTGAGCTAGGATATAAAGAGGGAGAGTTGGATGCAACCGGATGGGAACATGATTATTGTTATCCTTTTACGCATCCAGACAAAAAGCATTTTCCTCCGGTTAAGTTAGTAGGAACAGCGTGGATTCACGAATGTAGGCTGCATGGAACGTATGATGATTATGAGTCATATCCTCATCTGGAAGACAATCCGGAATATACGAACAGGATTAAGCACGGAAGAGAACTGCTATCTAAAGCAATGGATAGAAAATAAAAAAGGGGGATTTTATGAAAAAATATAGGACAAGTGCTATGTGTCCTCGGTGTGGCAAAGAATTATATACAAGTGATGTTCTTGGATACAGTTTTGTATGTGAGTTATGTGATGAAAACTTCTATACAATAGAAATAAAAAATTGTTCAGCGGATTTTTGGAACAATATCACGCAAGAAGCGAATCAGCTTTGGAAAATTATTATCCCTGCAACAATAAAAGATTGGAAAGGAAAATTACCGAAGTGGAGAGAATTGGCGGAAAAATATAATTGCGATTTTCTGGGTTACGATGACATTGTTAACCTTATAGAAATTGGATGGGCAAATAGTTTTCCAGAAAGCGACTCTCTAAATGAACTTATAAAAGACATTGAAGAACTCATGAAATGATAGTTTAAATCAAAGAATTAAAGTGGTGAGAAATTTGAAAGAACTTCTACTTTGAAAGAAATGATAAAAGGAGGGAGAAATATGCGGATAAAGTGGCAGGGTATCAACAAAGACGGGAATGACAAGCCGACAAGATGGAGAGCAGAGATAAACAGCGAAAGATTTGGCAAGTATGCATGGATAGAACTTATCACTTTGCAGCCAAAAGGAAAAGAATATATAGTCAGCATTGAATGTCCAGAAAAACTGGAGGTTATTAAATGCACATCTTTAGCGAACGCCAAATCGTGGATTAGAAAACATTTAGGAGGCAAATAGACTTTGAATACAAAGAAGATAATCGAAGGTTTAGAGAGATGCGGATTCCGGTTAATAGAAAATTACGAAGACAGCCATTTGCTTTTTCGCCGAGATATAGAAAAGATTCCGTTTATTTTTGTGGTGGTTGTGCCGCATGAAGGAAATGGAAATAGGATTATGCTCAGAGCTGACCCGGAGGAAAATCATGACAGATGGTCTAATTGTGACTTTCAGCGGTTTTATAAAAATGAATACGACTTAATTGAGAACTGGAATCGCATCCTGATATTTGATTATGACGAATGTAATTAGAAAGAAGGGAAGCGAATTGAAGAACGAGATTCGAGTAAAGGTAGATGGAGGGTATTTAGTATCTGGCAGAAATGAAGACCCGAATTATGATGGTATATATGTTTGTTTTGAATCGGATTCCGGAGATGTTATAGATATCGTTCTTGCGGAAGCAAAATCAGAGAATAATAAAGAAATAATTGATATCTATAGTTACGAAGATGTTAGTTCTGAAGAGTGGACGAGCAAATTCTCCATTAAAACAAAAGATATTAAGGAGGCAATGTATGATGAATGATTTAATTTTAAAAACAATCAAAGAAGTGGAAGATTTAAATTATGATACACCGGAAGGAATCATTCAGGATTCAGATACGATTCTCGTAGACCTGCTGGATAAAGCAGACTTTGAAATTTCCGGCATATCTCAGGATATTTTCAATATCTACAAAAAGAGTAAAGATAAAGAAGCCGTAAAGGAAATGTTCTTTGAATTTGTTGGTGTGGAATTTGAAGAATATTTAGTCAAATGTTTAGAAGAGATTACTCGAGTAGAAGCATCGGCTGATAAGTTTCTGGTTACTATAATAAAAACATGTGAACATACATATTTAGTTGGAGCTAACTCCAAAGAAGAAGCAATAGACATTGTAAATGAGGAGTACGGCGGCACTTGTGAAAATACGGATAGCTTTAGCGAAGAATATTTTGCCAGACGGCCGAATAAAAACGACGACTTGGATTTATATGAGACTTGCGAATAAAACAGGAAGGAGATTTTATCATGGGACATTTTATGCGTGGATTTGGTGAGGCTACATTTAAAGGTAGTGTTAATATTTCTGAGTTAGATAATAAGTTGTATGTTCTTGGCGAGTTAGATTATAGAATCAGGCATGGGAAAATCGAATTTTTAACTAAAGAAGAATATTTTGAAAAAGATTCTTTAGAAAGTTATGAGTTAGGAGGCGATGTTCTATACTTTCTAGATATCTTGAATCCAAATATAGTAAAAGGAAGTATTGCTTATTTTGACGATAGAAATAGATGTTGTGAATTTATTTTCGATCCGGAAACTAAAGCATGGAAGCAGGAATTAGATGTCAGTGATTGCGATTTTGAGATATATACAGACGAACAAATGATTAAGGAGTTAATAGAAAGAGGATATGCGGTTTCAAAAATTTACTCGGAGAACAGAGATTATGAATGGATTGTCTGCAAGAACGACGATGGGGATGTAGACATCACGAGATTTATCGGAACTAAAGATGAGGTGAAACAGCATTTATTGCGAATAATTCAATTTGGCAGAAGTGGAGTCGAGCAAAGAGAGTTCGAGATAAATTCAGTTGATGACCTTCGAGTTATAAGAGGCGGATGGAGAGTTTTCGCAAAAGAAAAATATGACGAGGGAACGGTGGAATATTCCGCGATAGAGGTTAATCATATATTTACCACATAATTGCCATTATAAGCAGTAAATAGTATGAGACTTAAGAAAAGGAGTGAACAGAGATGACAGTAGAGCAGCTTAGAAAATCTGAAGAATATTTTAAAGCGATTGATAAAATTCGAAAATATCCAAAAGGATTTCAATTTACTTTATATTATTCAGGTACCTCAAGAGCAAAGGCAAATGCCTTAAAAATACTTATGAATGACTGCATTAAATGCGGACTCGTAGAGAGCATTTCTATTGGAGTTTCTCTACAAGGAGATATTGTGGATGAAACTTTTAGGAGATTTTAGAGGATACCGAGAAGGAGAGATGGCTATGAGTAAAGAAGCAAATGGAAAACTATCAGTGATTTTAGAGGAGGCTTTCGGCGATATAATAGAAGTTGCAGAAAAAATCGTTTTAGAAGAAAGAGAAAAGAATAAGATATTAAGCAGAATTAAAGAATGTGATTCTTATAGGGAGTTTAATGATTTGATCGCATTTTCAGTAGGAGCAGCTTATTTGTGCGTTGAAGAAACAAGTTTTCAGGAAATAGTTGTTGCGGTAGAAAAAGAGTATTTATTTCATCTGATGCAAGAACAGGGAATTGAAGATCCGATTGATTATTTAAAAAATGAGTATACGTGGGATGATAGCATAATTTGGTTTGAAAGGGCAGCGGAAGAGGGGAAAATTGCGGTTACTGAATTTTGCTAGTTGATAGGTGACAAATATGAAACAGGAAGTATATAAATGTGTTGGTGTCTGGCATGACAAGTACAGGCTGTATTATGATGGAAAGCATAATGAGTTTTTCGTCTTAACGCCAAATTTTATGATTACACAAGCACCAAGGAGGATATCTAATCGATTGGCTGACTGGTGTAAACACATGATAGAAGAGTATTTAAAGGATTGAGTCAATAAGGAGGAGAGTTAATGATTAAAAGTTTTTTTAATGCAAACAACGTGGGCGAAATCAACGCAATATATATGACAAAAGAATTCCAGAATGTCATTGCAGGAAATAAGGAAATTATAGTATATATCCCCACAGCAAAGGAGTTTTTGTTAATCAATTTTACTAGAGGGGAAAATCTCTTACCAGAAGATATAGAATCAGAAATGACTGATTCGGCTTATATAAGAGTCCTTTCAATTAATGAGGACAATTGTATCTTCGAAAGCGAAGCAGCAGAAATGGTGTTCAACGATGAAAAATCCGACTATTATACTAATGTAAAACACCTTTGCACTGAATGTATGAAGATGGCTGGATATTTCGCAGGCTTAAATTATATAATTGCAGGAATTTTTGATGTTCCTGTATCATAAGTGAAGGGGGCTGTTATATTTGAGAATTAATTGGGATGAGTTAAAAAGAGAAAACTACATCAATAAAGAAGAAGACCTATCAGAAATGGTTGATGATTGCATAGGATTCATTAGAATTGGAGAAATTTGCGTAGATGTCATTATTAGATGTTACGGAGATACAGATAATCCAGAGTATGTTTATTCATATGATTTTTATGTTGCAAATGAAGATACAGGATATGCATACAAAGAAGAAATGAATAATCTTCCATACGATTATGCTGATGGTGTGGATTTGAAAGCCCTTGCATTTTCTTATGATGAATTTGTTGAAAAGTCTGAGAATATGATAACGATGTTTATTGAAAGAAATGATAAATCAAATGGTTATTCGTTAGTTGAGAAAGCAAATAAGCCGTTACTGATATGGTGAAAATAAGAGAAGGAGGGTTTCGGGCACTATGTTAGAAATGAAGAATGGTTTTGTAGTAACAGATGTTGATTGTATGCAGTGCCGCAAAGATTTGGGAAATAGAGGGTTCTTATTTATTCAATCAATTTGGCTTGGCGAGGGAGATGCATACGCCGTTGTTGCAAATATAGAAGATTTAAAGGAAATGTCGCTAAAAGATATTAAAACCGCTGTATCCGAATACTATGACGGAATTTTGGGAATGGAGGAGGCGTACAATCTTCCGTTGGGGCAGCTAGATAATATAGTTGCGGAATGTTCATTTGAAAATCGTGGAATCTGGTGCAAACACGAAAGCGAAGTAGTGACATGGGCAAGATCAGAAAATATAATTCAGCATTTTATAGACACTAACGGAAAAGTGTTTATGATAGATTAATATTTATATTTCAAAAAAGAAAGGAATGAATAGATGTTTGTTCAGAATACAGATATAAGAAACTATATTCATAGCTGCGATGTAGAAAAGCTTCCGATTACATATGAGGGCAAGATGGAGGTAGAATTATTTGGACACAAAATTTTAGTAGAAAAGAACGAGTGGCTCTGGCATCTGCATTTGAAATTGACAGATGTATGTAATGCTCAATGTTTTTTCTGTGTGGAACAGAATTCAGAACGCGAAGAAAACGCAGACAAATATGTAGAACGAGTGGATTTAATGCTAACAGAGATGGAAAAGGCAGGAATATTATATTCAGTCTCAGTAACCGGAGGAGAACCATTGCTTTTCAATAAATTTGATGCATTATGTGAAGTGCTGAGAAAACATGATATTAAGTTTCTTACAATGAACACTAATGCTAAATATTTATACAAGCATTTGGATAAAATAGACGGGCTATTTGATTTTATTGATATTAGCCGCCACGCAATTTCAGATCAGAGGAATAATGAGATATTTGGGGCAGATATGCCTACCCTAAATGAGCTTAAAACGATTAAAGAAAACCTTAAATATACGAAAATGCGATTGCAGTGCGTGCTATGCGACGTAAATAGTATAGATGATGTTATGGCATATATTAAAGCCTATTCGTTTGCCGACGATATTTCTTTTAGAAAATTAATGAAGCTGGATTCTCGAACAGGGATTGTATATGATGACAAAGAAGAGTTATATAATCAGATTCTCGAATACGCTTTTAATAATTTTTCGTTTGTCGAACAGACGGTGCAAGATTATTATGTGTACGAGATATGGAGGTGTGAGAACACATGTATTACATTTAGTTACTCAAATATGAAAATGCTCAGTGAAGTTGAAAAACACGAAGATGACTCCGTATGTAGAGAATTTATTATTCATCCGGACGGAGCTATTTCTGGAAGCTGGAACAAAGGAATGAAAATAATTAAAAGATAAATGGAGAACAAAAATGATATACAGCATAGGAGATAAAATAGAGTGCATAATTCCGGTAAATTCACAATGTCTTAATATGTCTAATCCTAATTTTTATATTAAGAAAGGAGACGTGTATATAATTACGGATAAAGATGATTTTCCGGATGAGAATTCTTGTCATTGGTACGAAATGACATCGGCAGAAAATAAAAGCATTTTGATAAGCGCATGGAATGATTATCCAGAGCATATGATTCTTCAAGAATGCTTTGAAAAGAAATAAGTAAAGATGTTGAGCGACAACTAAGTCGCTCTTTTTATTTGGAGGAAAATTGAGTAAGAGAAAAATTATTTTATTGCCAGACAAATTCAAAGAGAAAACAGGAATTCATATTGTAACGAAGCACAGAGGTAAAATGAGCGGTATGGCATCATTGTCCACATCTTGTCTTTGCAATGAATATTGTAAGAAGTACAGCAAGGACGAAAAGAATATATGCTCATATTGTTACGCAAACACTAGCCTAAGAATTTTTCCGGGAATGCAAAGAAATTGTGAGCGGAATACAGAGATTCTTACCTCTCGAATACTTTCACTAGAAGAGCTACCAATATTAAATTATTCATATTTCAGGTTTGAAGCATTTGGCGATTTGATTAATGAAACGCAGCTCATGAATTACTTTAATATTTGCCGCAAAAACAAAGGAACTCATTTTGCTTTATGGACAAAAAATCCTTTCATCATTGAAAAAGTCGTTTCTAATGGAGAAAAGAAACCGCGGAATTTGCAAATCATATTGAGCAGCATGAAGATAAATCAGCCTGCAGATGGCTCGAAATGGAGCTTTGTAGATAAAGTATTTACAGTATATTCAGATGAATACATTGAGGCGAATAACGTGAAGATTAATTGCGGTTCAGAACCCTGTCTTTTATGCAGGAAATGTTATTGCAGTACAAAGAATAAAACCATTAATGAACGGCTTAAAATACGAAGAGTTAAAGGAGAAAATGTTGCGTAAATTTGATATAATTCGGCGAATTGAGACGACAAAGTACATTCCCCATGATATAATGTCAGAAAGGGGGTATACATATGGGAGTTAGAGGATATTCATCTACAGTTATAGTCACAGGAATTATATTAACGCCGCTTGTTGCAATTATTAAAGATGGCTGGCCGCTTGGGGTTATTTTCCTTTGGATAATATGTGGATATCTAGCTATCAAATCAAACATAGAAGTCGAAAATTCTCCTTATACTTTAGCTAGAAAATACAATTCGAACCCAGAAAAGTATTTGCTTCCAGATTTTATAAGGAAGATGGGAGTTGTAGATTGGGTTCCCAAAAAAGGAATCGTAGAAATACCAGCCGTATATCAGAGAGATAGGTACATAGCTTTAGCTACACAGCATGTCGCTCTTTTCGGCTTACAACACGACGGGGTAGAAATCACGAAATACAGATATAAGGCAATCGTAGACCATTTAGCTCCCGGAGGAGCATATAAAGTAGATAATTATGGAATATACAGAGAGGGGCGCTCTTCTGTAGGAGAAATTTCAAAAGAAGACGAGGAAAGTATTTGCGGCTTTGGTAGAGATCTCAAAAGAATCTATGTTCTTATGCTTTCAAAAGTAGACGGGAAACTTATTGTTCAGCCACCTCATTGGCAAAATGAAAAAACTACAGCGGAATTTTCGAAATTTTATAATTATTACGATGGCTATAAATATGACAGTAAAACAAAGAAATGCTATAAGATTAATATGCCCCTCGTAACAGATGAAAATAATAAGTGTCCCAAAGTGGCAGATGCAGATTATAGGAGGTACAGGAGGGAATAAAAAAATGAAAGGAAGGTTAGAAACTCGATTAAAAACTGAAGGAACAATTCAAAAACAGCTTTCTGACTCGCCAAAATACTTGCAGGATTATGCGTACAATTTGGCTTCATCAAAAGAACCTAAAACAGTTTTAGAGTATGTGAGAAAAATTAAACTGTTTTTATCGTTCTTAAATGAAGATTACGAGCAAATAGATATCTCTAAAGTCACGGATTTAGACATTAGCCGATACATAGCTAGTCGAGAGGTGAAAAAGGTCAAAGTAAAAAACAAAAAAACCGGAAAAGTAGAGGAAAGGGTATCTGCTACTTCCGCTTCTTATTTAAAGGGAACCCATACAGTGCTTATGGGTTTCTTTTCTTATCTGCAACTAAAGGGATATATTGAGGCGAATCCGGTTAAAATGGTTCAAAGAATCAGAAGAGAAGATTCGGTTAAAAGAAGGCGTTTTAAAGAAGATGACTTGAGAAAAATAATGGAATCGGTAGAAAGCCTCAATAAAGAAGGAAGTTACATTAAATGCAGAGACGAAGCGATTATAATGCTGCTCATAAATACTGGGATGAGAGAGACGGCACTTACGGAAATCAACGTGGAAGATATTAATTTTAGCGAAAATAAGCTTACAATAATTGATAAGAGACATACGACTCATGAGTATTATTTAAATGATATGTTGAGCTCAATCTTAAGAAATTATATCGAAAAAAGGAAAGAGTATCTAGGAGAGGAGAATCAAATGGATGCTCTTTTTATTTCGCAAAAAAAGAATCGCATACATCCCAATTCGATTGCCGATTTGGTAAAAAAGTACACGCTGAATTCTCTCGGCGCGGCATTATCTCCGCATAAATTGAGAGCCGCATTTTGCACAATACTTTATGAGAAGACAAAAGACATAGAATTTGTTCGCGATGTCGTTGGACATAAAAGCTCTTCTACGACGAGAAAATATATCGTCAAAGACGGAACAGAAAGAATGAAAGCGTCGAACATGATGGCAGATATCTTCAAACAGTAGGCCGGAGAATATCCGGTCTTTTCTTATAAAAAAATGATCGAAAATTAGAAGTAGTAAGTAAAGAAATAATTAAAGAAAGAGAGAAAGGGTTATGCTATATGTAATGCAAAAAGGAAACCAATATATACGCTTGAGCGATACGGGAAAGGTAGATTACGTAGGATTAAAAAAGGCGACAAAATTTACGTCGGATGAAGCAAGGAGAACAAGGCTAAAAGCTCCTGTGAAGACAAGAGGATTTGAAATACTCGAACAGCCCTCAAAAGGAACTAAGGAAAGTAAAAAAAGGAAGAAGTCTCTACGAAAACAATTTAGCGTAGCAGAAAGAAATAAAGTTTACAATAAGACAAAAGGGCATTGCGGAATTTGTGGCGAATTTGTTCCGTTCGATTCTTTTACGATAGATCACATTGTCCCGATATCAAAAGGAGGAAGCGACGCAATAGACAATTTGCAATGTTCTTGCTTGGTTTGTAATCGAATTAAGCAGGATATCTTGCCGGAAGACTTGTTCGATAAGATTTCTGCAATAATTTCATATCAACTCAAAGTCGGCGGGAAAATCGAAGTGGATAATCTCTTGAAAGATTGCGTTAAAAAGAAAGTGTCAACAAAATTCTCTTCAATGAAAAAGAAAAAAGGGAAACATAAGCATGACAAATAAAGAATTAATAGATTTATGTAATGAACGCTGGGATAGAATAAGAGAGATATATCCAGAAAATCCATGTTTAGACTGTGAATATGGGAGTAAATGTGATACATTTTGGCTCAAATATCGAGACACGCCTTATAAAGAGCAATATGGCAGATTATACACGGATGAAGAAATTTCAAATTAAGCTGGAAAAAGATGGAAGCGAAAAAACGAACAGAGGTTCGAAAAAATACTTGACACTTTAACATAATACATGGTATATTATGACAAGGAAAATAAAAAACCGCCCCTTAAATGGTGTTGGAGCACCTCGGGGCGGAAACGCAAATGCTTTGTCCAAAAAAGAACAAAGATTGTAAGGATATGTTGGAGCATACCCCTACGTTTCTTTATCTTACTACACAATTCTTTTTAGGTCAAATAAAAATTTCTTAATTATTTTCCAAAAAGTAACTAAATAATAGGGAAAAGTCGCAATATAAAAAAATGTTTTCGTGTAACGAACAGTTGTTTGCACCCTGAAAACATTGAAAAACTACTTAGTTGACTTTCCTAAAACCGCATGGTTAAGCCATATTTCGGGTGTGAAATGCGTCCGTTATATGGAAAACCTTGCCGGGGTACTGCGACACTTGAAAGTGTTAGTGTCCGAAAGAGAGGTAAAAGTGAATAAAGAAAAAATCATTGAAGAGTATTATGGGAACGATGCTGCGAAAATCAGAAAGATGGTCGATAAGATTATTGAGCGGAATAGATTTTCCAATTTCTCAGATCGAGATGACTGCTACTCAATTGCGAATGAAGTATTCGTACAAATTCTGGATACTTATGACGGGAAAAGAGATTTTAAAGGATATCTGTATACTTGTTTGTCGAACAAGATTAAGCAGGAACAGACGCGGAGAAATGCCATCAAAAACGGAGGAGACAAACTCATTGAATCTCTGGATTACACTGAGGATGACGAGGAATCTAATCCATATGAACTTATCGAAGGAGGAGCATCAGCAGAAGATGAATTCTTAGATAGTTGCGGAGAATGGAGTAGTCCAGCAGTAGCAGAATATTTCAGCAAATTAAGTCCAATGCAGATGGAAATTGCGAAATTAAAGTCTGAAGGATACACGTTTGAAGAGATAGCGCAAAAACTCGGAATTACATTAAGCAGGTATTATGAGCTTTGTAATGATATGACATCTATTGAGAAGACAAGAAGCTTAATCAGTTCAAAAAATAAAACAGTAAAAAAAGAAGTAGTTATTAAAGGAGAACCATCTATGAAGAATCCCAAAGTATCAGCAACCCCAGCAACAAGCACAAGCGAAAAAACAAAAATGATTGCATTATCTGTAATCTCAATCTGTTTACAGTTAGATGCTCGGAGTATTTTAGACAATCATCCATTACAGAGAGCGTCAGGTCAGTGGTCGAAAATTATGCAGAGTAATTTAATATCAGATTTATTACAGGGAAATGCCATCCCTCCATTACTGCTGGCAGAACAATACATTAACGGCGTTGCTTATAAATGGCTCTTAGATGGGAAACAGAGACTTGTTGGAGCTATTTATTCATACTTAAATGATGGATTTAAAATAAGTAGAAATGTAGAACGGAGCATGATTGAATATCAGGCAAATGAGAAAGATGAAAATGGAAACATCGTCTGCGATAGTTACGGTATTCCGAAGAAGATTAATTGTGAATTCGATATTAGAAATAAGAAGTTTTCTCAGTTACCAGAAGAATTACAGGAAAGATTTAAGAATTATAACCTTCAGATAACGCTCAATCTTAATTGCACAAAGGAACAGATTGAGTATGATATCAGAAGATATAATCAGTCAAAACCTATGAGTGTTGCCCAGAAAGGAATTACATATCTCGGAGAAGATTTTAGCAAGATTGTTAAAACACTTTCAGTTAAGCCGTTTTTCAAGGAAAAAGGAAACTATAGTCTGTCCGAATTTTATAACGGCAAATTAGACAGGACAATTATTGAGTCTATTATGTCAATCAACTTTTTAGATAAGTGGAACAAGAGCAACGATGTGAATTGTACTTACCTGAAGGAAAATGCAAAGGTAAAACAGTTTGATGCTTTAGAGGAAGTTATTGACAGGCTTTATGATGTTGTGACTGACGAAGTGAGCGATTTATTTGATTCAAAGAATTCATTTGTGTGGTTCACTTTATTTGATCGGTTTACAAAGACAGAGATTGGTCGCACAGAAACCGAAGATGAGAAGTTTGTAGAATTTTTGGTTGCGTATAAAGAAGAGTTACATAACAGAAAAGTCGATGGAGTCACAACAGAAGACATTGACTACAGCGCAGGAACAAAAGGAAGAGCGGCAGTTAGAAAGAAATTAGAACACATTGAATCATTGATGAATGAATTCTTAGGAATAGAAGTTTCCGAAGGAGTTGAATCTTTTGAGACGAATAGCGTAATTGACGATTATGTGGAGGATTTCTGCTCAACAAATCTTATGGAAAATGCGATTTCCGGAGACATGAATAAAATAAGAGCCGCTGTTGGAAGTTTAATGTTCGTAAAAGGATTGAATGATTCTTCGGATAAAGCCATTCAGGAATTTATTTCCGGTAATAAATACTCAGAAGAAGATATCTCCGATATGGAACTGTACTCATCTGCACTAAATGATTGGAGCTCCGAAGTGGATAATAACTCAAGAATATTTGATGCAGAGAATATTCCGGCATTAACGAAGATTGTTGCTAAATCATACGAACTGGAAATGGATGAAGCCGTTTCAATTGAATGGTTTAAGAATCTCGTTGAAAATTACGGCACAAACGTAAAATTTTCCGGGGTAAATACAGAAGATTATAATATAATGTTCAATAGTTTAAATAACTATATGACATACAAAGAAGAGAAACTTGAGGATGCAGCGTAAGGAGGGCTTATGGCGAGAAAAATTAATTTGCAGCTTGAAGACGACGTAGTAATGATTGCAATGACTATCATTACGGATGATGGAGAAGACAAAGGAACTTATTCCGTCGAGCAGAGATTGTATACAACGGAGGATTTCGAGTCGGAGGATGAAACATGATATTCAAGGACTTGATAATCTGTTAAATATAAGAAGAGGAGGAAAGCAGTTTTGTTTGTGGTTTTTCTAATAGGAGTTTTTATCGCGGCTTTTATAGGTCTATTGCTGGTTTATATCGGCAACAGAGTCTTTAATAAGATGAAGATGGACGATATGAACTCCGAAATGGAGATGAAAATTAAAAAAGAAGTAACGAATTTTAAGGAGAAAAGCGAATGAAAAAGATTATTGCACTTGTTTTAGTAGTAGTATTTGCGATTTTTGGAGGAATTTTTGCAGTAACACACATAAAAGTTATTGATGCCGGAAAAGTGGGGGTTGTTTATTCTGCAAATGGAGGCGTTAAAGACGAGCTATATCGTCAAGGATGGCACTTTGTTCCGCCGATGCATAAAGTAAAAGAGTTTACTATTGGAAATGAGCAGTTGGTACTTTCAAAAGATAAAAGAGAAGGTTCTGAAGGAGACGATTCCTTTAAAGTTGCAACATCTGATGATGCAAGTATTGGATTAAGTTTTCAGATGAGCTATAGATTTATTGAAGAAAATGTTGTTGATACATATAAGAAATTTAAAGGCATGAGCGGAGAAGACATCGTAAATAATCGAGTAAAAACGGTTATCAAATCAAAAATTTCCGAAGTTACTACAAATTATAGCATGATGGATATTTACTCCGGAAACAGAAGCGAGATCAATCACAAAATCACAGAATATCTAAACAAAGATTTTAGCAGCAAGTACGGAATCGAAGTATTGGATGCCTCTATTATTGACGTTCATTTAGATAAGAAGCTTAAACAGGCAGTTGAAAATCGTGTGCAGGCACTTCAGAAGAAACAGCAGGCACAGGTTGAGCAGGAAACTGTAAAAGTAGAAAATGAGACTAAGTTACTGGAGGCAAAAAATAACGCCGAAATTAAGAAGACAAAAGCTGAAGCTGAAGCCGCATCTAATCAGACAATCGCAAAGAGTATCACAAAAGAATTAATCGAAATGAAACTGGCGGAAGCAAGACTCGAGCATGGTTGGGTTACAACTCAGGGCGCTGGAGCAGTAGTAACAAACGGAGGCAAATAATCTATGTGGATAGTTTTTTTAATATTTGAATTAATCTCTATATCTATATGCTTTGCTATGAAAATAGGAGATTTATTTTATAAAATTATCCCCGGCGAAGAGAGAGAGGTAAGAGATAAAATAGATTCTCTTTCCTTTGCGGCATTTGCCGGTGGTTGGTTTCTGGCTTGGTATTTTATATATCTAGCCATAAAAGCTATTGGAACAAAAGCAAAATAAGTTATTTCAGGAGGATTTTTGCATGAGTAAACCAAATAAGAACCGTAAGAAATACTACGAAACATACAAACAGGAGAATCGTCGCTCAAAGAATAAAGAGAAGAAGAGAGAAAAGCACGAAAAACGAATGGCGAAATTTGCAAAACGCCGAGAAGAAGGAAAATCTTATTCTTATAAACCAAATCCATTCGAAGAGGGAACAGAAAAATACATCTTAGAAGAGAACAACAGAAGATGTAAAAATAATCGCCCGATTGATATTGGGAAGTGGGACAGTGCTATGAGAAAGCTCAAGAATCGTAGAGATAAAGAGCTGGAACTAGCAAAAGCTCGCAAAGAGGCTCGAAAAGGAAGTCGAAAGAAATAAAAGAAGTTAGTCATTAAATTGCAGGGGTTGACCTCCCTGCTTTTATAAACCAAAAATAAAAGGGAGAAAGTATGTCAGAAGGAAAAAGTATTTTTGAAGTTTTAAATTCTATTGATGTTTCCGGAAAAGTAAAAGAGAAAAATAAACTCTCATATCTTCCGTGGGCATCTGCTTGGGCGGAAGTAAAAAAGGTTTATCCAGAAGCTTCATTCGAGATTAAGAAACAGCAGATGGAAAATGGAATTGAGAGACCTTGGCTGGACGACGGCAAGAGTGGATGGGTAGAAGTTTCTGTAACAATTAATGGACAGACTATCACAGAAATGCTTGCAATTATGAATTTCAGCAATAAAGCTATTCCGGCAGAGCAAATTACCTCAACAGACGCAAACAAGTCAATTAAAAGATGTCTCACAAAAGCAATCGCAATGCACGGCTTAGGTCTATATGTATACGAAGGTGAAGATGTCCCAGAAGATACGGCAAAAACAATCGAAATCAAGTCTGTAATCAAGGATATTGTCGCAAAGAAATGCACAACAGAAAAAGGAAGAGCAAAAGTTGGAGAGCTTTGCAAAGAAGCAGAAAAGAAGGCATTTCCTGTAATTTCGGATGAAGATATTCGAGGAGACTATACGAAGATTGAAGATTTAGAGATTTTACAGACACTGAAAACGCAGCTTATGGCGGTTAGAACAAAATAGAACGGAAGGAAGATAGTATTTGGCGAATGATTCGCTGAAAAAACATCATTCATTTAGTAGCCTAGATTGCTTTGATAAGTGCAAATATATGTATTACATAAAATATGTACTTGGAGAAGACGGGGCGGAAGAGTATTTGGCGGAGGGAAATTATTATGCCGAAGTAGGGTCTTTTATGCATGAAATTCTTGCGAAGATTTTTGAAGGCACTCTCTCCATTGATGATGCTCCTAATTATTTTATTGAACATTACGATGAATCCGTATTTTATAAAGTCAAGAAATCCATTATGGACAAGATATACGATTTATGTCTGGATTATTTGGCGACAGAAGATTTTAGCTGGGCAAAGGGTTATGAAGTTGTTGGCGTTGAACTGAGAACAGAATTAACCATTCAAGGATACAATTTTCTTGGATTTATCGATTTATTATTAAGAGACACAGAAACTGGCGAATACTGGCTTATTGACCATAAAAGCGCACCGTATCCATTTAGGAAAGATGGCACTGGGGTTTTGGCTAAGTCCAAAAAAAGTTTTGAGTCATATAAAAGGCAGATGTATTTATATTGTCATGCAGTAAAGCAACTGTATGGAGAATTTCCGCAAAAAATTACGTGGAATCATTTTAAGGAAAAGAAACTGGCAACAATCCCATTTCAGATGGAAGAATATGAAGACACAATAAAATGGTTTTCTGAGACTATAAAAAAGATAGAAGAAGAAGAGAATTTTGAGCCGACGAAAGAGTTCTTTCACTGCACATTTATTTGTGATTATAGAAATTGTTGCGAATATAAAAAGTATGAATAAAATTGGAGGATATGTATGAATCTTGTTGTAGAAATTGGAAGATTAACTAGAGACCCAGAAGAAAGAAACGGAGCGGTTAGATTTACTACCGCAGTTACTAGAAGATTTAAGAATAAGGACGGACAGTATGATTCTGACTTTATTAATTGTGTTGCATTTGCAAAAACTGGGGAGTTTATTCAGAAGTATTTTCATAAAGGCGATAAAATTGCCATTACTGGAAGAATTCAGACAGGAAGTTATACTAATTCTGAAGGGAATAAGGTGTATACCACAGATGTTATTGTAGATAATGCAGAGTTCGTAGAAAGTAAAGGAGCTTCAAGTGCTGGAGCTGCACCAGTAGAATCAGTCAAAGGAGCACCTAACCCACAGGATGCTTTTATGCAGGTTCCAAGCGGGGATGATGCCGAATTACCATTTTAACTAAGTCTTGCTAAAGGAGGTAGGAGGGCTTCGCGCTCTCCGATTGTAATATGGCAAAAGAAAAGATATATAAATGCAGATATAACCATTGCAAGCATGAAACAAAAGACGTTCTTGCTTCTGAAGCAGTCAAAGAAGGGAATAGATATTACCACAAAGACTGCTATAAAACCAAAGAGGATATTAATAAAATTGTAGAATTATTTTCTGAACATGTGAATCCGAATGTAGTTTTCGCCGTTCTAAGAAAAGTAATAAACAACATTGTGTTTACTCGTGGAGTAGATAGCGGCTTATTGTTATTTGGACTGAACTACTATATCAGCAATAAAATTACGCTGAATTACCCTCAAGGATTATATTATGTGATTCAGAATAAAAACGTAATTAAAGGATACACAGAAAAGAAAAATAGAGAATATTTAATTGAGCAGAAGAAAAATATGCAAAAAATTGAAGACAATGAAGAAATGGAATCTTCGTTTACATATAAACCAAGCAAACGCAAACGCAAAAGCTTTGCAGATATCTTAGGATAGGAGTGGTATTCTGGCAGACTTATCGTTGATTTCGGATCAGCAAGCAGAGTCAGGAGTGATTGCAACTCTTGTATATCATCCGGATTTTATCCTGCACACAGATTATCTTAAGCCCAAATATTTCTACGATGTGTGTAATGGCTGTATTTTTTGGGCGATACAGGAGTTATATAGAAACGGAATAGAAAATATTGACGCAATAAACATAAGTAGTATGCTGAATTCAAATCAGGCAGTAAAGAAAAGAATTCAATCATATAATCTTACAGACATCCAAGAGTTTATAAATATGGCTCAATACGCCGCCCGGCATAGCTTAGAAGAATATAAATTTCTAGTAGGCACGGTAATAACTTGTGCTTATAAAAGAGACACATATAAAAGCACTGTAGAAATTCAATCTCAGTGTTTCAATCCAGATATTACGCTTAATGATTTAAATAAGTCGATAAACGATAAAAATAACAAGCTTACCGAACAATACCTCATTAGCAATGAAATAAAAATGTTCGGCGATATGATGGATGAATTATTAGAAGAGATAGAAGATTCTCGGACAGATGATGGAATTTGTGGCTTTCCTTCAAAATTTCCGGCTTTAAGCGAGTATTTTACTTACGAGAAAAAGGAACTTGTTTTATTGGCAGCAAGAATGAAAAAAGGAAAGAGTTTTTATTTCTTAAATGAAGTCATGTTCCAATTGAGACATGGTGTTCCAGTCCTATACCTCGACACTGAGATGTCGTCAAAAGCCTTTCTTCTAAGGGCATTATCCAATTTAACAGGGTTAACTATAAAGTCAATAAAGAATGGAACATTTGATAACGCCGGAGCTGAAAGATTAACGAGAGCAAAAGCGTTTTTAAAACAAGCTCCTTTTGTTCATATGTATGTTCCAAATGCTTCGAAGGATGAAATATACTCCATTTGTAAAGTATTGAAATACAAAATGAACTTAGAAATAGTCGTATATGACTACATAAAAGAAGACGAAGGAAGTTCTTCTGAAATCTACAATCAGCTCGGAGCTATGACTACATTCTTAAAAAATACAATTGGAGGAGAACTTGATTTAGCGGTTATTGCAGGAGCGCAGCTTAATAGGCAAGACGAAATTGCAGACAGCGACAAAATTGCTCGTTACGTTTCAACTATTATGGTTTGGCAAGAAAAGACATCGGAAGAAATTCAGTCAGATGGAGGGTTAGAGTATGGAAACTTTGCAATTAGGATACCAGTAAACAGGAATGGCCCACAGACAGGAGAAGGAGAATATATTTCTATGTCATTCGACGGAAGTGCATCAAGGATTTGGCAGCCAAGACAGCCGCAAAAACTCCCATTTGTTTCATAAGAAAGTAGGTGATTGAGACGCATTACGACAGCGAAGCTCTTAAGGAGATGTGTAATCAAATAGATTTGTTAGAATATGCAAGTCAAAGTGTTGATTTTACGAAAAGAGGTCGCGATACTTATGCGGCTCATTGTCCTCTTCATGTAGATAAAACACCTTCTTTATTTATCACTCCGAGCAAAAATGCTTTTTATTGCCAATCATGTCATCAAGGCGGAAATCTCCTTACTTGGCTAATTAAAATGGAACATCTATCTTTTAAAGAAGCGGCGGAAAAGCTATGTCAACTCTCGGGAAAAGATATTTCGGAGATGAAAGTATGTGAGTCTCTTAGATATTATAAATCTCTAAAACGAATGCAAGAAGAGAAAAGGGTTGGAGTTGTAAAACGAGAGATTTTGCCGGAATCAAGAATCGAAAGATATAGTGATGAAGTTCCGCAGGAGTGGGTAGACGAGGGGATTTCTGCTGATGTTATGAAACAATTTCAAATCAGAGTGGACACGCATTCAAATAGAATAGTTTATCCTGTCAGAGATAAGGAGTTTAACTTGATTGGGTTTAAGGGGCGAACAAGATTTCCGAATTATAAAAGTCTGAATATTCAAAAGTATATGAATTATACGAAAATAGGGACAACGGATTTTTTCGCCGGGATGAAAGAAAGTCTTCCTTATATAAAAGAGAAAAATGAAATCATTATTTTTGAAGGATTAAAGAGTGTTTTGAAACTATGGTCTTGGGGAAAGCAGCTTAATGCGGTTTCTTCGGAGACTAGCGTTTTAACTATAGAACAAATAAAAATCATCTTGTCGATGGGGATTAAAAATGTAGTAATAGCTTACGACAATGATGTGGGTTTGTACGAAATAAAAAACAAGATGCAAATTTTAAGACGCTTTGCAAATGTTTTTGCGGTAATAGATTCTCGGAAAATATTGAGCGAAAGCAAAATGTCTCCGGTTGATGACGGAGAAGAAATATGGAATCAGCTATATGCGAGACGAATCAAAATATAGAAAGGAGAGCTTAGTCGAAAAGTAACGATAATAAGCTCATTTTTTTGCACCAAAAACATCTAAGGAGAGAAATGACAGTTTTAGATTATGCAGTTAAAGCAAAAGAACGGCTTGATTTTGAATTTCCGTATGATTTAAAAGAATGGACTGAAAACATGAATATGCTAATGGAAAACTATCATAAGCATACTACATGGTCTGATTTAGTGCAGATTGATTCTGCAACAAGTATGGAAGAATTTATAGAATACTCAAAAAAAATAGGTTGCAGGAACTATTTTTCGGGAGAACATGGATATCAGGGAGAATGGCTTGCGGCGTATGATTTATGTACTCAAATGGGCATCAAATTTAGATATTCAGTTGAAGCATATTGGGTAAAAGATATAAATAGTGTTACCACAGAAGAGTACACAGATAAAAAAGGAAACAAAAAAACAAGAGAAAAAAAGGACAATATGAATTGTCATATGGTGATTGTTGCAAGAAATTACAATGCAATGAGAAAGCTGAACTACATGATTTCGGTTGCACATCAGGAAGGATTTTATTATAAGCCACGAATTGATTTAAATATGCTTTTTGAGCTGGACGAGGATGATGTTTACATTACTTCTGCCTGCATTGCTGGGTGGAAATATGAAGATGCAACTGAAATTTGGTATAGAGTTGCAAAACATTTTGGAAGCAGCTTTTTTCTCGAGTATCAGGCAAATAATACAGACGAACAGAAGAAAATCAATAGCATAATCTATGAGCTTTCTCAGTCGGCCGGAATTAAGACAATCATCGGATTGGACACCCACTATATCAGCGAAGAGGATAGGATTAAAAGAGATAACCTTTTAAAGAGAAAAGGAATTCGATATCCCGAGGAAAACGGCTGGTATATGGATTTTCCGACTGGAACAGAAATTTTTGAAAGAATGACGGAACAAGGAGTTATTCCTCCAGAAGAAATCATATATGCAATGATGAATACACATGTATTTAATGAAGGCTGTGAGGAATTGGAATACAACGCCGGATTCAAGATACCGATTCTCGAAAAGTATAAAGGAAAATCATACGAAGAAAGGTCAAAAATTCTGCTCGATTTGTTAAACGAGAAATACAACGAGGAAGATATTGAGCATAGAACGGAAGACAGAAAAAAAGGAATGCTTTATGAATATTCCGAAATAGATGGAAGCGGAACGGCTGATTATTTCTTAGATAACTACGAGCTGATTGATTTAGCAATTAATAAGTATAAGGGGCAGCTAACAACAACTTCGAGAGGAAGTGCTAGTTCTTATTATTCAAGCAAACTGCTTGGATTTACGACAATGGATAGATTTGATGCAGAGGTTCCGATTTATCCTGAACGCTTTGTAACAAAAGACAGAATTTTGTCTTCACATCAGATGCCCGATATAGATATGAACTGTGCAGCTCAAGAACCATTTGTTTTGGCGGGAAAAGAATTATGCGGAGAACATGGTTGTTATCCGTTACTTGCAGTCGGTAGATTGAAGGAGAAAAACGGGTTTAAACTTTATGCCGGAGTAAACGGAATTGAGCCTTCAGTTGCAAATGAAATCACAAAAAGTATTGACAGGTACAATGAAGCTCTCAAAAACGCAGAGGAAGAAGATAGAGACCTTATAGAGATCGAAGATTACATTACAGACAAATATCATTTAAAGCTGTTTAAAGAGAGTAAATCGTATCAGGAAATCATTGAACAAGCGAAGGTTCATGCTTGTGGCTTTATGCTGTTTAATGGTGTTGAAGGCGAAGAAGATGTTCCGGGATACGGAGATATTCGATATGAAATAGGACTCATTCGATGTCATTCTGAAAGCACTGGGAAGACAACCATTGTTGCAAATATTGAAGGGAATTTACTTGATAAATACGGCTATGTAAAAGACGATTTCTTAATCGTAGATGTCGTAGGTATTATACATAAACTTTATGCGGCGATTGGGCGCGAAGTTCCTTCGGTTACAGAATTAAGAAAAATGGTAACTGAGGACGAAAAGACCTGGAGGATGTACGAGATTGGAGCAACCTGTTGCTTAAATCAGTGCGAGAAAGCGTCTACAACTAAAAAAGTCATGAAGTTTAAGCCGAAAAATATAAAGGAATTGGCGGCATTTATTGCAGGAATCAGGCCGGGATTTAAGTCCTTAATTAATGGTTTTCTTGATAGGGTGGAATACACAAATGGAGAACCGGCGATCGACGAATTACTGGAAGATTGTTTCCATTATATGCTTTATCAGGAAGCGGTAATGAAGATTTTTTCGTGGCTTGGAATCGAAATGAAAGACAGTTATGACACGATAAAGAAAATCAGCAAAAAGAAACTGAAAGGAGAGGCTTTGCAACATGTAGAGGATACTCTTCGAGAGCATTGGCTTAAAAATATTGGTAATCTTGATAACTTTGAGCCCGTATATAAGGTAATTAAGGATTCGGCGAGATATAGTTTTAATGCCCCTCATGCTTTAGCAATGGCGAATGATAGTCTTTATGAAGCATGGATGAAAGCGAATCATACTTCGGTATTTTATGAGGTAACGCTTAATCACTATCAGGGAAAAGGAGATAAAAATAAAGTTGCCGAGTTAACCCGTGAAGCTATGACAGTTTTTGGTTATAAAATGGGAACCTACGAATACGGCAAAGATAACACAAAGTTTACGGTGGATGATAAAGAAAAAATTATATATCCTAATTTATCCAGCGTTAAAAGTATCGGAGATAAAGCCGTAGAATCTATGATGGAAATTTCTCAATCTTCGAGAAAAGATATCATTGATATTTATGCGGCAATAAAAGGAACAAAGATAAATTCATCAGTATTTAGAAAATTAGTAAAAATCAATTACTTTAAGCAGTATGGTTCCATCAAATACATTCTTCAATGTTTAGACATCTATGATAAGTGGATAGACAGAAAGACAATTTCGAAAGCAGATGTTCCACAGTTAGGTTTAGACAAAATAAATCTTAGAAGGTATGCGACTGACGTAACGCCAAAAGGAAATAAAAGCGCAAAAAGATGGATGGTTTTTAATGTTCTTGGATTAATAAAGGCGCTATGTTCTAATGTTTCGAAAGAAGAATTTCCTTCTGAATTTATTGCTCAGTTCCAATATGAAGTTCTTGGATACATAGATTATACCGATGAATCGTTAAACGATGGATATAGAACGGTTTGTGTTATGAATTTAGATATGAAATATTCGCCCAAATTTGAAGCTTATTGCATCAAGAATGGAAAAGTTTCAGAAATGAAGATTCATAAGAAAAAGAATTTCAGAGACAAGAGATGTAAGACCAGTTTTCAAGATTTAGAAGTTAAAGACGGTGATATCCTCTACATTAAAGATTGTAAAAAAGAACCAAGACGGCGCAAAACAGATAGTGGATGGGAAGATATTCCAGATACTTATGACTGGTGGATTAAAGATTATAGTATTATACACAGAGCAGCAAAGGAGGCAGCTTAATATTTTAGACCTGTATAAATACACAGACAAAGAAAAAGAATTATTGCTTGAATCTATGGTTATTTTGATAGATACACGGGAAAAGAAAATCGACCATATAACCAACAGCTTCGATAAAGCTGGAATCAAGTATAAAGTAAAAGCGTTAAAATATGGGGATTATAGTTTTATATTGACAAAAAATTTAGATTTAGGGATTCCTCGAGACGTATCTTTCGAGGGAAAAGTAGTCATTGAAAGAAAGGCCAGCTTAGAAGAGCTTTCTACAAATTTAACAAAAGGAAGAGATCGGATTGAAAAAGAATTCGCTCTTTCCCCATATGAAAAGGTTTTACTTGTAGAAAATGCAAATTATTCCGATATTGTCGATGGGAACTATAGAGGAGATTATAATAAAAAATCATTTCTTGCATCAATTCATACATTTTGGTTCAAATATCATATTCCAATATTTTTCATGCCAGACAATAAATATTCTCCACTTTTTATAAAGAAATATTTTGAATATTATCTGAAAAATTATATGAGGTAGATTATGAAAAGTTATTTAGTATCGGCAAAAATTGCTATCCCAGTAGTAAACGTGTCAAACAAGGAAGAAGCAGAAAACATTGTTAGGAAATATTTTGATAGGCATGTTCATAGGCTAAACCTAGACATTTATAGAGTAGATGATTTTGTGGATATTACAGTAGATGCAGAATCGGCAAAAAGTATTACAAGAATTCAGAAGATATAAATATGGAGAGGAGATGAATTATATGTTTTGGATAACAGGAGACACTCACGGAGATTGGATTAGTAGATTGAGAAAGGAATCTTTCCCCGAACAGAAAGTCTTGACCAGAGATGATTATGTTTGCATTGCTGGAGATTTCGGCATTTGGGATAATTCGAGAGAAGAGAATTATAAATTAGATTGGCTGGAAGA
>ENA-OPDE01000094-OPDE01000094.1-human-gut-metagenome-genome-assembly--contig:-NODE-94-length-62907-cov-13.056020_pt1 | contig 62907 bp, 80 predicted proteins | sample MGYA00241261_ERZ501502 | MGnify/ENA primary metagenome ERZ501502 (study PRJEB25962, sample SAMEA2042450) | human gut metagenome | biome: human gut; feature: human-associated habitat; material: faeces... | reverse complement strand
AGGTATTCTTTTTGGTCAATCCCTTTTACTCTTTAAAGTATACAGGAAGCTCCTTTAATTTATTATTTTTATATATGACACAATAAATATGGAGTTTGCAGATGTTGCAGACAGATTTATTTTTCAACGAGGCAAAATCTATATTTATAGTGATTTTATTAATATTTATCTTAAAAGGGGGGGACACTATTATGGTAATTATCAGAAATGGAAAAGAGATTGAACTTACCTGGGACGAGGTAAGCGATGCTCACAAAGAATTTGTAACATCATGGATGAGTGGTGTTGCAATCAGTGATTTCGATGTTGACATCTACACCAGTAGACATTTTACCCACAGCTTCAATATGCATATCCATCAATCTACGTTAGACCTACATTTCATTCACTGTTTTAGTTCTAACACTGCGCACTCGCACAACATTTTTATGGCCGATCTGATTTACGTCAGTAGACATTTTTTTTATAAATTCAGCGATCTTGTGGAGTTTGTTAACGGACATTTTGCTAATAACTTCAACAAACCCATATATATTCTAATCTACACCCGATTTACATTAGTGGGTATTTTAGTAGACATTTTGCTTACGGCCTCAATTCATCTAACTTTTTCTCGCTTCATCGTCTACATATCTACTGCAGTAGACGTTTTTCCTACAGTTTTACCATTCAAAACTGGGTGATACTCCATTGCATCTACCTTAGTAGGCATTCCCCTAACAGTTTCAACGTAGAAATGAGTATATATATCTACTTTTAGTAGACATTCCATTTGTAACCTTAACTTTTACACAGATTCCTGAAAGCATTATATCTACCTCAGGAGACATTTCCTTGCAGTCTTAACCAGAATCCATATTTATATATATCTACTCTTAGTAGACATTCTCCTTGCAGTCTTAACTTTTGCTTTGATGAAATATTTCTATAATCTACTCCTAGTAGACATTTTCTTTACAGTTTCAACAAATAAAAATCATACTCTCTGATCTACCTCAGTAGACATTTTGCTCACAACTCACCTTTTCTGATCATGCGTATGAAAAAATGAATCTACACCAGTAGACATTCCGCTCACAGTATCAACGCTGCCCTTCTGAGAGTTTCTTTGCTCATCTACATAATCTACACCAGTAGACATTTGGCTCACAGTCCCAACCAGAACGGTTATGAGATGTAATAATCAATCTACACCAGTAGACATTTCACTTTACAATCTCAGCGATAATACGGAACCATTAATTCAGCTGATCTACCTTAGTAGACATTTCGCCAACAGTTCCAATGAAGACAGCACTGGACAATATTTCATATCTGCCTCAGTAGATATTTTCCGTACAGATTCAACCTGAATTGGCAGCTCAGTGGAATTACAATCTACTTTAGTAGACATTTACCTTGCAGCCTAAATCCCATTCCTACTCAAGAGGCTGTCTGTATCTACATCAGTAGACATTTTGCTTACAGCTTCAACCAGTTAAGGGATATTGTTTCTCGAATTATCTACATCAGTAGACATTCCGTTTACAGTTTCAGACAGTCTTTCAATATCTGAGCCTAATGCTAAATCTACCTCAGTAGACATTTTCTTTACAGTTTCAATATGTTTGTGGGCATTCGACAGAAAGTGATCTACGCAAGTAGACATTCCGCTTACAGTTTTAACATTGAAGTTACAGGCTAATGAGGATAGTATCTACCTCAGTAGACATTTTCTTTACAGTTTCAACTAGCTTTAATAGGAACTGATGAGGATATCTACCTCAGTAGACATTCACCTTACAATTTTAGTCCAATATGCAGCAACACTTATAGTAGACATTTTTCCTTTGCAGTCTTATCCACAATGTTTTGTATTGCGCTTACACTCATCTGCTCCAGCAGACATTTTTGTTTTCATTTTTATCTATAATTTACCCTAGTAGATATTTCCCTTGTAGCCTTAACCAGAATCCATATTTATCTACATCTAGTAGACATTCTCCTTGCAGTCTTAACCACATCTGCCAAGCAAATAGTTCTTAATCTACATTAGTAGATATTTTTCTCACAGTTTCAACAAAATCAATTATTATTACTTTAGCAAATCTACTTTAGTAGACATTTATTTTTACCGCTTCAACAGATATGCTTGTTCGTGAGGGAGCAGTATCTACGTCAATAGACATTTTTCTTACAGTTTCAACAAAAGAAGGAGGAAATTCCCAATGATATCTACCTTAGTAGACATTTTCCTTATAGTCTCAACGCCCAGCATAGCTGTAGTAAGCCCATATCTACCCTAGTAGATATTCCCCTTGCAGCCTTAACATTTCAATATCAAGTGAGCCAAAATCCATCTACTTCTAGTAGACATTTCCCTTGCAACTTTAACGTATAAACATTCAAAAGCAGATATGAATCTACATAAGTAGACATTCCCCTTGCAGCCTTAACCCCCATTAGTACGTCCAACATTTACAAATCTACCCTAGTAGACATTCCGCTTACAGTTTCAATAAGCCAATTAACTTTCTTGATATCGTCAATCTACCTTAGTAGACATTCCGCTTACAGTTTCAAACAGTCTTTCAATATCTGAGCCTAGTGCTAAATCTACCTCAGTAGACATTTTTATTACAGTTTCAACCAAAAAAAATCATACTCTTTGATCTACCTTAGTAGACATTTTCTTTACAGTTTCAACCGCACTTGCACTATATAAACTATCAGAATCTACCCTAGTAGACATTCCGCTTACGGTTTCAACTTGTGCCAAGATAAAGATGGATTCTAATCTACCCTAGTAGACATTCCGTTTACAGTTTTAACACACGGCGTCAATGTTGATGTTGTCAAATCTACCCTAGTAGACATTCCGCTTACAGTTTCAACAATGACTGTGATATCATCTTGACTATCATCTACCCTAGTAGACATTTCGCTTACAGTTTCGACTAGAGGATGTTTTTTCACCCATTGCAGATCTACCCCAGTAGACATTCCGCTTACAGTTTCAACCGTAATTGATATGTGTGTTAACGCATGATCTACCCCAGTAGACATTCCGCTTACAGTTTCAACATTATTACTGTGATTTTGATATGGAAATCTACCTTAGTAGACATTTCGCTTACAGTCTCAACCCTAACATTGTGCACCTGCAATCTACCATAGTAGATATTTCACGGTTGAACTGTAAGCTCTTTACGTATTATGTCCTTAATTTGTTACCTTGTACCATTGAACTGTAAGCATTTATTTCTATTAAAGCTGCGGTCTGCCTAACTGCCTGTTTACTGTCTGCTTTGCCTTTTCTGCATGAAACTGAACCAGTCTTCATTGCTGAGTCTTTTAAATTTGAATTTCTCGCTCTCGGCCCAATTGTTCTTCACCTGAAGCACATTATATAGGCCTTTCATCGCTATGCCGTATGCATCGTTAGCATCTGCTTCGATAGGAAGCGATTTGTCAGCAGCGTCCGTGTCAAAGAACTTTCCTGATGCGTTCATTATAGGAGATACAAATTTGTCATATTCTCTGTCTTTCGACTCGCATAAGCTGTTTCTCATCTGTACTGTGAGTTTGAACATCTCAAATATGTGAGAGGAGAGTGCATAGTCAATAATTTCCTGTTTGATGTCATGACCATCTGTCCAGTTTATGTCTGTGGCAGCAAGAGTTTTCTTAATTTCCTCTGTTATGTCGATAATGACTTCACTAACGAACTTTCTGTTGAGGAATGTCTTTTTAACTCTTGTGCCGTAAGTATATGCACACCATTTTGTTTTTGCACAGGTCTCGTATGTCTCAAAATTATCGTAATCAAACTCAAATGCAAACAAATCTTTCTCGGCATCATATCTGATGCAGTCAAATCTGCCAATGAAATCCGTCTTGACTTTTTCAGACGATATGTCTCTGAACTTGAATAAGGATACAAATCCTGTTGTCGGATCAACCCTTGATGTATATGCGGCTGGCACATAGAGAATGCATCCACACTGGCTTCCGACATTTTTAAGGCTTTCCGGAATGTATGTAAGCTGATAACCATTGGCAATTCCGCCTGCTTCCAGAGGCTTTCTGTCCTTGAATGTCAGATAGTTGAGAGTCTTAATGAGGCTTGTCTCAAACTGCTGGTAAACCCCGCGCTCAATCTTTGAACGCTTTTCCTTAAACCTGCTGTTTAAGTCTTCCATGACAACAATACCATTGTATTTTATTACAAGCTCGGCAACTTCATGAACTGCCTGTGACAAATAGCCTTTCTTTAAGTCAGCTATTTTTACACCCTGTTTCCAGTTCTGCCTTGCCAGTTTTCTCATGATTTCAACCTGCTTGAGCTTTGCCTGATAGTCCACATTGTTAATGATGTTAAGGGATTTCTGCTCAACAATGTTTCCGTCAGTATCAATTACTGATACATACAGCAAATTTCTCTCCCCACGGTCAATTCCAATGATGTAAGTGTCCTTTGTCTGAGCAATATACTTAAGAGCCATTTCGTTTACATTTACACGTCTGTTTTCCGCCTTGTAGTTTAGTGACACCGGCATGTTGATAAAGAACTCATCCTCTGTATATCTGTGGTCTTTTATAATGTCATAAGGGGCAGTGCGGTGGTCTACAATATCCTTGTACTTAAGCGCCTCTGCTGAAAGAGGTGTTCCTGAATTGTTGTAGTAGCCGTAAAGCTCCATGTAAACATCATCAGGCACGCATTTTCTGACAGTAATAATGTTTCCATTTTCATCCATTTCCTGTGCGTTGTAGGTCTTGCTGACAAGAACAGAACCTTTCTTGTGAACGACAGGAGTTTTTATGCTCTTTGGCCTGAAGAATGCTTCTGTGCCGCCGCATAACTTGATAACAGGATCTGCAACATTTTCATCACTGAATAAACTGCGTAGAATAGCAGTGTGCTTACTTGGTTTTCCGAAGCTCTTTTCTGAAAAGTCTTTATTGTATATCTGAAACAGATACAGCTGGCCATTTTCCTGCAGACTGTCAATATCATCACTTCCAATGTATGTCCAGTTCATGTAATAGCCCTGTTCGGCAACTTCCTTGTAGAACTCGCCAATGTCATTGTAGCTTTTGGTGTCTGAGAACTTAAAATCAAAGCAGTCCCAGTCAGTATACAGTGTGAGACAGTGCTTAAAGTAATCAATCAGTTTGTGACAATAGTCTATATCAAAGTTCTTTGATGCCTTAAGATGTTTGCCTTTCTTGTAATCAGAAAGCAGTTCATCTGTAAGTCCGTAAACCGGTGCAGCCTTGCTTGAACTTATGAACATGTGAGGCAGCATCTTGTTAGGTCCGGTTAAAAGAGAGTAGACCATTTTCTTATAATCGCCGTTCTGCATCGTATCATGTCCTTTTATGATACTCTTTGCAGGTTTATTTTTAGCATTGAATACTCCAAGATAAAACTTGTCGTCCTTTGCAAGAAGAATGGCGTTGTTGGTAAATTCCTTGCTTTCGCTCCAGCCTGATGCAAATGAAGATGTGCCAAAGTACAATTCAAACTTATCTGTATTGTACGGTTTCTTGGTTACGTAATTTCTTGTACGGTTGTATAAGGATACAATAGAATGGATTTCATCGCTTATATCCTCAAGTTCTGTGTAAAAATCCGTATCTTTGTCAACGGGCTCGTCTGTCTTGAACTTTGCGCACCAGCGAAAGATGTCCATAAACGGCTCAATCGCCTCTTTAAGAACGGCAATTTCAGTCTCGTTTTCTGCCAGTGGAATGCCGGAACTCATGGTCAACGGGCTTGCTTTGTAACCAGCGACAATATCTGAAATGATTCTTATAAGCGATCTTGTGCTTACAGCTTTGTCCGGACATAAGTTATACTTATCAACAAGTTTATCAATTTCACCAAGGCTTATTAATTCAGTGTTTTTAGCCATGGACGCAGCCTTTTTCTCTTTGGTCTTGCCTTTGCCCGGGAGAGTGTCAATGTAACTCATGGTAAGAGCAGTATTGATTACACTGAAATCCCTGTACAGTGTCTGGGATATATTTGTAAAGTGCTTCTTTGAAATGTATATCTTATCAAGGTCATAGCTATCAGCATTCTTACCGAGCATCTGCAGTCTTTCAATAACAGATTTGGTTCTGACATTGTTAAGAAAATCATTAACGGCAGCATATACATCTTCATCGCAATTGAATTTTGCAGGTACATCATACAGTGATTCTTCGATGCAGAGTATCTGCTTGTGAAGATGTCTTAACTTGTATGGGCTTAATTTTTCCTTTGTCGCCTGACAGTAGAGGTTCATGAATTTATTAATTCCACCTACGACATAGTTGTAGAAAGAAATATCATCCTGTGACACAAAATGATTGAAGGCAAAATGATCGAAGTTATACGAAAAGATATTTCTAATATCAGCTCCACCAGCAGCTTCCTCAAGCTTCTCAATCATTTCAGGCTCGTAATCAAATTTGTTTGCAATGTTTTTGTATATGCGAATGTTGTCAAAATGGATTTTTGCATTGTCATCAACAATTCTGTAGCATGCAGATGATGAAATCTTTTTCTTTGAAAAGCAGTTCTCCCTGTTCGTAAAGAATGCTGAAAATGATGTCATAAAGCCGTTGAACATCTTGACAACCTGCATTTTCTCCTCTTTTTCCTCAGCAGAGTAGGCTCCGTTGCGCAGGATAAACTCCGGCAGGACGGAGACAGTGATTTCTGCCTTGAACATCTTTTTGTATCTATCATCACCCTCAAAAATGTCATGGATGGCTTTTCTCATATCATCCTGTGCTTTTTCAAGAGCTTCCTTATTATCCTTTGTCTCCAGATACTTTTTCATTTCTATAAAGAGCGGCTTAAAGTCAAGTTCATGAACTTTTACAAGGTTCTCATTTAAGAAGCTTCTATAAAAGTCGTTTAAGATATTCTTGAGCTCCTGACTCATCATGTTTCTTTCCTGATCAGCTTCAATGACGCCGTGTTCTTTTATATATTTTGCCGTGATTTCTGTTGGAATTAGTCTGTTGCACAATGTTTTTGTGACAGATGAAAGATTTGTGAAATCACTGAAATTAATTGTTCCCATGTTCATTTTCTCCTTTATCATTCATGCTGTATATATAATATTTACAAACGTAGTTTTGTCCAAAAGAAAATGAAATTTTATTACCGGTCATTTTTCAAAACTCATATTCATAATAAGCGTAGAACACCACATCCATAGGAGCTATTGCACCGCATGGGTGGGGATGAATACGCTGTAACTTAAGACTGATATGACTGTTTGTAATCCCATAAATAATCTTAACGAAAGGAGCACAATCAAGATGGCATACTTAACAACATCCTGCATAATAAAGCCTGATAATGATATCTATGACTATTTTGACCAGTTATCACGCAGGTCAAAACTGCTATATAACGCTGCTCTTTTTCGTATAAGAAACATTTTTACAGGATATGACAAAGAGCACAGGACTGAAAATGAGAAAACTGTGTTCGATGAGGTAGACCTGTTATGTCAAAAAGATCCGTCTGTAAAAGTAAGACGCGTTATCAGTTATTATCATCTTGAAAAGATGTTAAAAGTAACTGATAATCCGGATTATCGTCATGGAGGACTTCCTACGCATGTGGCTCAGCACATTGTAAAACAGGCTGTAGCAGATTTTAATAACTGGCTCGCTGCATTAAAAGGCTTTAAAAGACATCCTGAAAATTATACAGGTAAACCTTGTATGCCTCATTACAAAAAGGGTGAGCTTACAACATTTGAAACAACTAATCAGGAAGCTGTGCTGTATGGTAATGGTTACAGAACAGAATTGAAAATGCCTCTTACAAAGAAGAGAATTTCTTTCTCAAATCTTCCAAATGACGGCATTTTAAAAACTGTAAAAGTAAAGCCTTTTTATGGCATGTTTAAGTTACTGCTTACCTTTGAAGTACCTGAAAACAACATATCCCACAAGGACATGCCTAACATATGTTCCATTGATTTCGGAGTTGACAACTTTGCAGCTATCGTATGTAATGACGGCTCAGCCGCTATATACAAAGGCAATGCTGTTTTATCAGAATGTCAATGGTTCCACAAGCAGAAAGCTAAGTATGTAAGTATACTGACAACAGGCAAGGAGCATTTAAGATACGCTCCAACAAAGATTCTTAAAAGACTGTCGTATCACCACAGCAGCTTCATTAACGACCAGTGTCATAAGATAAGCCGTAATATTGTAAATTACTGTATAGAACATAATGCCGGAACACTGGTATTAGGTGTTAACAAACTCTGGAAGCAGCATTTCTCAATAGGGAGAAGCAGTAATCAGAATTTTGTATCAATGCCTATTACCATTCTGCATAAGATGATTACATATAAGGCAGAGAGAGCTGGTATTAAAGTCATTGAACAAGAAGAAAGCTATACATCTAAGGCTGATATAGTAGCGCAGGACTATATTCCTGTTTACGGTAAGGATGACCATAATGCTTGCTTTTCTGGCAGTCGTATTAAACGTGGTTTATACAAATGCAGCAACAAGCTTATAATCAATGCAGACTGTAATGGAGCTGCAAACATAATGAGAAAAGCGATTCCGGATGCATGGAAAAGTATAACTGATTTTGCATTTCTGACAGATCCGACTGTTTACGGATATAAGAAAGTAAACTCATAAAAGTATTCCGGTAAAACGGATAGGGGCGAGATGAACCCGCCTGAGTTTGTTAACAAAAAGAAAAGCGGACAAATTGACACTAATCTTTTTATAAGCTGCTCAAAAACATAAGAAACCACTTCCATAGGAGCTACTGCACCACATGGGAGTGGAGGTTCATTGCTGGCTTTTTGCAGACTCTATATTTATTTGCAAAACAAAATGATAAGGATAATTAATAATGAGATATATAAAAATAAAAGACTTACAGCCGGGTATGATACTTGCACAGCCACTTTTAAATAAGAGAGGAGATGTATTTCTTGCAAGAAATGTTTCGGTGAACAGATTTATGGTACGGTGTATTAAGGAGGAACAGTACAGGGGAGTATATGTTTACGATAAACTGTCAAAAGGCATAAATCCTAAAAATCAGATTCCTGCGGACGTACAGCTTAAGGCAATGTGTGCACTCAAAGAGATGGACATTGACAGGTGCGCATATCTGTCGGGAGAAATACTTGTTTCACTAAAACATGCTGACAATATATCAATGAATATAAATTCCCTTGCGGCATATGACAGTTCAACATACATGCACAGCTTAAATGTGGCCATGTATGCAGGAACATTCGGTCTGTTATATGGAATGGAATATGAGAGAGTAAGAAAGCTGATTGCAGCAGCTCTTTTACATGATATTGGTAAGACAAAGATACCGGAAGATATTTTAAATAAGCCCGGGCCTTTGTCGGAGGAAGAATTTGCTGAAATAAAGAAACATCCGCAGTATGGATATGACATGTTGAAAGATATGGTAAGTATTTCACCACTTGTGAGGGTGCCAATTCTTGAACACCATGAAAATTATGATGGCAGTGGCTATCCAAAAGGACTTACTGACAAAGATACACATATCTTCTCAAAAATCATACACATATGCGACGTATACGATGCGATGTTAAGCAGACGCTGCTATAAGGATGCTATAAATCCGGGAGAAGTCATTGATTTCATAACTGCTAACAGAAATATTATGTTTAATGGTGATCTTGTTGATTTCTTTATGAAAAGCATAACACCATATCCGGAAGGTATACTCGTTAAATTGTCTGATGGCAGGACAGCAGTAGTGGCTTCGCAGAATAAAGGCTTCCCGCAGAGCCCGATTGTCAGAGACATGAGAGGAAATGTAGTGGACTTGATACATGAAAATAATGTAAAAATTATGCATATAGAAGTATAGGGAGGAATTATGATAGGAAAAATATTTTATATTGTTTTATTATATCTACAATAGTTTCGTTAATTTTGTTTTGATTTTGCACATATAATCATGGAGATATAATACATATATGAAATTAATTGCATTAATATATTCAAGCAGTAATATAATTGACAGTCTCAATATTAAGTCATTTTTTGAATTGGCTGGTGTTTGCATTTATATGATAAATACTGACATAAAAATAGACAATAGCAATAAAAATAGAGTTTTAGTTTTGTCAGATGCTATCGTCTGTACTGTAGACAGGGCTTATGGTGCAGTCTGCAAATTGTATGATAAATGCATTTTGTATAGTTCTTTGTCTGATTTACTGAATCAGTTCTTAAAAGATTCCATTGTGAATAAATCAGAGTATAATGACTTAATGGCTTTATGTGATATTTATAATGGACACGAGGAACAATATGTAAGAACTGTATTGTTTGGCAGAGACTATTTCAGACATCGAAGCCATACTTATATGGAAGAAATATATAAGGATTATATTGATATAAGCACTGATATTTTGGACTTGCTTAGAAATAAAAACGTTCCTTTGTGGGACAGTGATGGCTATCTACACTGTAAGTATGCTGTGGCTGATATTTTTTATGAGATGAATTTATTCTGTAAAAAGAATGGCATTAATTACTATATGGACAATGACAGCATCATAAATATTTGCAGTCACAATGAAGAATATCTTGGAAACAGTTTTATAATGTTAAAAGCCAGAGTTTATGATAATTTGGTTGAAAAACCTGAAACAGCTTTCCAATTATACAATGAATGCTGTAATGATGATTGTAATTCAAAAGTGTTTCTATATAAAGCTGAAATGATGGATAAGGTAAATAATACAAACAGGGCAAAGAATTATTACAATAAGAGTTTGTCAATTGACTCACAATGTTACAAGGCATGGTCAAAGCTGGGTTGTAATTATTTAAAATGCAAATCATATGCCAATGCTTATGCCTGTTACTATAATGTTATCCTTAATCTGCAAAATAAAATGGCAGCTGGCAATTTAACAATTGTAGATTATGATTACATGTATAATGCTTATATTAATATGATACAAATTGATATTATTTTAAACAACCATGTCAGAGCATTGGAATTATGCAAACGTGCTTTGGAAATGTATAAAAGTATTGAATCTAATCAATTTTATTCAAAGTATAAAGTTGATTATTCTTATGTTAGAGAAGATATGGCCTTTATATTAGATACCGCTGTTCTTAAAAAATATGGAATAGAACTATCAAGCGGATATGGGCTGTTTGATTTGTGCAAAGAATTTTCAGAATTATAAAGTTTAAAAAAATACCCACCTAAACAGATGGGTAATATATATTTATTCTTGAAATTCATTTTTTAATACAGTAAGAACAGTATAATCATCAATCTTTACTTCATAATCTCCTTGACTAGTTTTGTGAATATCAAATAATCTGTTATTAATATCATTAGCAAAAATTTTAACATATTTATGACTATTATAAATGGACCATATAGAACATAGTCCAGCTAATGTAATGAATATATAACAAATTATGTTTATTACTATTGATTTGACATCAGCAATTTGTATCATTAAATATAATAAAACATCATAGCTTAATAATGTTATATGTCTTATAATTTCTTCTTTTTTATCTTGTTTTACTTTTTCATATGCTAATTTATAAATCTTGGTTTTCTGTGTGTTTGTCATATTTTTTTTCATCCTTTCATTTGCTGCACAAAAAGGATACGAAAAATTGTATCCTTATTTTTTATTGTTGCTTAAAAAATTTACATTTTCTGCATTTCTTAAGCGATATAAGACATTTTGCCTCAGGATCATATGTATTTCTTCCGCAGCATGTGTTATTGTTTTCAAACCGGTTATATCTAAAACAGCTTGGTTTTTCAAGTTCCCAGAACTTATCTCGTTCCACACTTGCTTCGTCACAAATACTGAGATACTCTTTCTTGGACAGCAGTATGACAATTTTAAATGTCATTTTCTGAAATGGATCATTGATTTTGAATGACATTGGATCAAGTCTGTTGAGCAGTTCGTTTCCACAATATCTGACTTCTTCTTTCCAGTGCTGTATCTGCTCAGGCAGTTCTTCCTTTTTGCAGCCGCAGATAAATGCAAGCTCGTCAACATTCTTTGGTTCTATTACCAGTGCAACAGAAGGTGTTTTTCCTGAAAATGCACATTTCATATCTGATTTGTTGCTGTAATTATTGTAACCAAATTTGTAATCAGCTCCGGTATTGCCGTTGTACCATATTGAAAAAGTACGTTTGCGGGCGCGGTCGGATAATTCTCCTTTAACGAAAGATTTGCATATCTCGCGGATTCTTGGAATGATTTTATTCCCAATTGCAAGACTAACGGACTGTCTATGCTGCTCGTAATCATCTTCAGCAAGCTTTTGTATCTGTGCAGCGTAGTTGTATCTTGCCATCCATTTCTGGTCGGCTTCAATCTCTTCCTTGGTTCCACAGACAGCAGATAAATCAAATGCTTTTACTGGATGAATGACGTCGCTGCTTAAAAATCCATCATTATAAGTGTATTTCTTATCAATAAGAGCATATTCATCAGTATCAGCTATGACATTTAGCAGGTCTTTATCTACACGGTCTTTGTATCTGTCTACAATATAGTCAAGTACTGTATATTCATTCTCACAACCACAGTCTGCAGTATCATCTATTGAATCAATATCATGAAGCTTCATTGCTGGCAGAACACTGCGGATAGCAAGAGAATATTCTGATGCTTCAATTTTGTTCGTCTGTATCATTGAACCGGTGTATGAGAGTTCGTACTGCGGTACTTTTTTATAAAACTTATCCTTGATCATAGAAATCATAAGAACTGCCCAGAATGCTTCATGCTTTTCCATGTCCTCAAATGTGCCGATTTTAATTCTTGGACTTTCCATGATTTCAAGGGCATTTTTATCATCTGTTTCTTTTGTACCATATCGTCCGCTTCCCCATAAGTCGGATGTATCTATGTTTGTAACCGAATCGTATGGAAACATGTTGTCTTCAATTCTTCTCGACATATCACGGCCCGGACAACGACTGTGTCTGTAACTGCTCATAAGCGGATGTCCGTATTTTGGCTTGTCTGTAAGCAGATACAGGTTCCTGCCATTTTTGATAATAAAAGCAAAATAGCTGTCAGTAAGGTTTCCCTCATTACGGATGTAGCCAAGAGATACTCCGTCAAGTACATTGTCAGCAGCGCAGTAGAGCATGGCATCAAGATCACGGTACATATAAATATCTTTTGACATCTTGAATCCGTTTTCAGATGGAGTACCGCTTGAAAACTGTAATATGCTTAATTTCCCGTTCATGCAGCGTTCTGCAGATGTCCGGACTTCGATAATATCGGAAAGAGACAGTTCTTCTGCTGACATGCCATAAAAGTTCATTGCTTTTTCAGCATCAGACCTTATCATGTTAGCCGAATCACTTTCAGCAAGAGCATCCTGTAAGAGTCTTGCATCAGCAAGAAAATTCTCTATCTCAGGATTTGCAAGCATTTCTTTTACGGAAAAATTCTTGTCTGCTATGAACTTCTCGAAATACTCAGACAGATAAGCGTCCGCAAAAACGCCTGTTGCATCATATTTGAGGGCTTCCTTGATTTTGTCGTTCATCCGTTTGATGTCAAAGTCACTCAGTCTGCCGGACATATTAATGGTATAGCTTTTCTGTTCTTCTGTAGGGTTTACGTTTGTGAGTTTTACCCATATGTTGAGTTTATCCTGAATTTTCATAGCGTTTTCCTTTTTTCTCTGCAAGTTTCTTTTATATATAATATTTCTTTTTCTGTCTTTGTCCAAACGATATGAACTTTTTTTACATTATAAGTATGATAGATTTGCTGTCACATCTACTTCAGTAGACATTAATAATTAATATGATAGTTTAATCTTTTATCTGCTTCTTCTTTATTTTTTCATTTCTTTTAATTTTGTTTCCGCCCCTTCTTTTGATAAAAATATGGTATCGCCAATTGCTGTCAGTGGTGTTTCGTTCCGAGTTTTCCGCTCGTCCTTTGTTACTGTTGATATTGTAACTTCTCCATACATTCCGACGCTGTATTTTGTGCATATGGCTTCTCTTATATGGTACACGGGTTTTCCCTGACTGATGATGTTTGTTAACATAATAATCCATACAGTTTTGCCAAGCAGAGCAGTTGTTTCGCATGCTGATTTGCCGAGAGCATTCTTACCCTTGGTCCACTCGCACATTCTCTGCTTTTCGAGCGCATTCTTGATGAGCAGAAGACTGTCAGCATAATCAGTGTTGACAGGTGCGTTTTTAAGTTTTTCTGATACTGCTTCCAGTGTTTTCTCAATCGTCATAATATTTTCCTCTTTTCCAGTCGTTAATGCCCCTAATGAGCACAATGATTCCTGCAATGCCAATAAGTGTATAACTTGTATATTCCATGTAAAGAACGTTCCCCTCAGAGACAAAGCACACAATACCTAATGCTGCTGGCGAGACAATAAGTGTCATTACAGCGAGAATAATTGTTGAAGGTCTTCTTATATCCATACTATCAGTTCTCCTTTCCTATGTTAGTTTGTATGCAGATTTTTTCTGTTCTTTCTCTAAATTCTTTCGGCAAATGTAAAATTATCTTATAAAAGAAAATGTCTTTTCTAGTATCAACGTCTAGTGTATCAGAAATAGTAATCCATTCTGTATTGTGATACTGAATGTCCACTCTGCATTCAGGGATCAAAATATCGTTAATTATTACTTTGATACGAGGTCCTGTAAAATCATCATCAACAATATCATTAAACTCAATCTTCACAGGTATTTTGTCATCAGGAATGTCTGATCCCCATAAAAGTGCAATTTTGTCAGCAATTTCTTTGGATGATTTATCAATAGTTTTAAATAATCTCTTAAATTTTTTGAACTGATAAATATCAAGTAAAAACAAAATTGTAAAAATAGAAATGAGGATTATGCAAAAACGCTTAGATAGCAGCAAATAGGCAATACTCATTACTATAATTGTAATAATGGACAATATAATTGTAGTAATAATCAGTGGTTTTAATTTTGTTTTTCTGATTTTTTCATTTATGAATTCAAGCATTTTGATATGCTCGAATTCGCTGAAACGAAATAGTGTCTCAAGTGGCTCATTATTTAATTTTTCTGTAGCCAACTTCTTAATTTCAATGTTGTTTTGCATAAGCATATTCCTTTTCTATATCCTCAATGTTAAATCCGGCATTTTCCATTCCGGATCACCGATTTTGTTGTATACATCCGCCAGTTTGTTTCTGCAAGCAGTTATAAGTTCAAGCAGTTTAATATCGTCAGCAGCAAGCGTATCTGTATCTGACTGATTAATGGTTTCCGATATATCATCAACGAACTGTCTTATGATTATTCTGCATTTTGTCATCAATTCATCGCCGTTTTCTTTTTCGTTTTCTTTTTTCTGATATACACAGTCTAATCCGCTGAGCCATTCCGCAGTTACACCCAGTTTCTTGGCTATTCTTATGATTTCGTCGAGAGACGGCAGTATTTCACCTTTTAAATACATTGGCGAAATACTGATGTCGAATACAGTTAATTTTGCGTCATTCAATGCCTGTGCCAGTCTCATTGCGAATATCTGTGCGCGTTCTGATTGTGTCAGCATGATTATTTTCTCCTTACATTTTTTACATCAAGATACCGCAGAAAAGCAGTGCCTTGATACAATTATTGTGCAACCTTGTAATATGTAACATCGTCAGCATCATCGGTATTAATCACTTCTAGTGTGTCATCCTTCCATTGGAAATTATACTGCACATTATCGCAGCTGAATGTTCCGGATATCTTGATTGTATCAAATCCTGTTATGACGGCACCGTTGTATCTGGACTGGATCTTGTCCTGTATTTTCTGCTGTAAGCTAACTGCAGTGGAAGAGATAGTGGAAGATGAACTGCTGGTGGTGTCTGGTTTCTTATCTGCATCATCTGTTTTATATGACACACAGTCTTTCTTTTTGTCAGTCTTATCTGACGTCTTTTGATTATCCTGTTTTACACCATTAACGAACATTGCGTCTACATTTGAATTTGTGTCAGTAAATACTGTCAAAGTCTTTGTTTCCTCATCATAATCGAAAGTGTATTTTGATCCATCCGACACAAAACTTTTATTAGTATCATCATTATGAAAATTAACTACATCATTATAATTGGCATTAACAGTTGTTTTGATTGCGATATTTACTTTTTCTTCTTTTTCAGTTTCATGGCCGAAGCTTCCAAATAATCCTGCGAGTAATCCTGTAAAGAATATTCCTTCTATGATTACTATGGGTACCCAGTCGTGGTCTTCACAAGTGTCTATTTGTCTGAATCCGGCTACGCTAATAAGGACTAAAACTAATGCTACAGCTATTCCTATAAATATTCCTGTTGTTGTTGTCATTGATTTTTCTCCTTTTTGTCTATTTATTGTCTTTTTTCACTCCGTTAACGAATACCGCATCTATTTTTGAGCCAGTAAATACTATCAGCGTCTTAGTGTTTTCATCATAATCAAATGTGTACCTTGAATCACCGGAAGCAAAAGTCTTATTATCATCTTCGTTATGATAATTAAGAACGTCGTCATAGTTAGCAGTAATTGTGTTCTTAATTGATTTTTCTATACGCATATTAGTATCATTAATTATTCCTAAACCAACTGATATGGAAATAATGATTAATCCAGATATAATTGTTTGCGGAATCCAATGGTCGATCCAACGGTCAGAGGTACTATTATAATAAGCTTTATAGCGCCCTACTCCGACAAAAAATGTTAAAATTACTCCAAATATAACAATTACTACAAAATTTAAACTCATCTTATTATTTTTTGAGCTGTCTGATGTAAAACTTTGTTCGTTATTATTGTGGTAATTAACTGCATCATCATAATTAGTACTAATGGCGGTTTTTATGGTCTTATTATTTTTTTTATCAACATCAAGCTGATAGACACTAAATCCTAATAGTAAGCAGAGTATTAGTGCTATAATAAGTAAAGGGGCTACACAGATTTTGGGTGCATAACCTCGTAAAAATAGTATGAATGTTACAAAAACTGCAAATCCTGTGCCTATATATGCTCCGATTGTTATATAATCCATCTTATTTTTCTCCTTTTTGCTTCACTCCGTCGACGAATACCGCATCTACGCCTGAGCCTTTGAGTACTACCAGCGTTTTAGTGTCTTCATTATATTCGAATGTGTACTTTGAATCATTGGAAACGAAAGTTTTACTGTCCTTATTATTGTGATAATTAGCTACATTATCATAATTAGTATTAATGGTAGTTTTTATTGTATTGTTGATTTTTTCATTAATATCAGACCTCCAGCCAATACCTCCGAATATTAGACAGGCTGCTATTCCTTGAAGAAATAAGACACCTCCATAACCTTTACAATCTTTAAGGTTGTAATCATGATCAAAAAAGATTGCAAGTGCCATAAGAGCTGTAAACCCTAAACCCATAAGTATTCCGATTGTTATCTGACTCATCCTATTTTTCTCCCTTGTCTTTTATTCCGTCAACGAATACTGCGTCTACATCTGAACCTTTAAGAACTATCAGTGTCTTAGTCTTTTTGTCATAATCAAATGTGTATTTTGAATCACTCGAAACAAAAGTTTTATTATCATCATCATTGTGATAATTGAGAACATCGTCATAGTTGGCAGTGATTGTGTTTTCAATTGATTTTTCTACTTTAGTATCATTGTCATTAATTATTCCTGCGTAGACTGCCCATGAAGTAATGATTATTCCCGCAATTATTGTCTGAGGAATCCAATGCTTAATGGACAGGTTGTAACTATACATAACCCAAAAAATCAGGCCCAAAAGAGCTGTGGCTATTAATCCTATTGCAATGCCACATATTGTGCTGCTACCTATCATATTACTTTTCTCCTTTTTGCTTTATTCCGTCAACGAATACTGCGTCTATATTTGAGCCTTTAAGTATTATCAGAGTTTTAGTTCTTTTATCATAATAAAATGTATACTTTGAATCACCCGAAACAAAAGTTTTATTATCTTTATAATTATGATAATCAAGGACATTATCATAATTTGAAGCAATTGTGTTTTCAATTGATTTTTTCACTTTACTGTTGTTATTATCAATTATTCCTGCGCATGTTGCTAATGAAGTAATGATTATTCCCACAATAATTGTCTGTGGAAGCCAATGTTCAATAGTCAAGTTGTTGTACATGGTGTTAAAAATAAAGCCAAAAAAGATTGTGACTGCTAATACTATTACAATACCGCTTATTACGATTATACTGCTACTTATCATATTGTTTTCTTCCTTTCATACCTGCATTCAAGTTCCCTGCCGCCGGGAGTGAAATGCTTAATTTTTGAGATGTCTTTGTTGATACTGTGCATGAAATATCCATTAATCGCACACATATAATCAATGTCGCCATATCTGTTGCACACGCTGCCGATATAAGACTTAGTGTCGGTGCTGCCTGCCCGATTGTTGTAAACAAAAATGGTGTTGCTGCAAAACTTATTATTGAAAATGCAAGCAGTAGAAGTGCTGCATGCCATATATTTACTGACGATTTTCTCATATTGTTATCCTTTCTTATACTGTTTTTGCATACCAGTCCAGTGAGATTCGGTTTTTTGCATCTACATTTTCTTTGACCGTTATGATAACATTACCATCTGCCGGAATATTATTAATGGCTTCAATATGGCGGGCTCTACAGTCAGGCAGATTGTATATTACTGTATTAGGACAGGTTTTACTGACTGAAAGTTCAAGACTGTTTCCATATTTTAATGTTTCCTGCATGTGTTCGAGCATAAATTGATAGTGCAGGGATTTCATAAAGCAATCGTCATGTATTGATTGAAAGATATAGCTTATCAGAAACAAAATTATTGCAGATATAAGACTTATCCCAGCAACGGCAATATAATATAGTGAATTTTTGACCACTGCGCCAGCTATAAAAGCAAACATAGCACTGAGAGCTATCCCGGCTATTATTCTAAAGAAAATAGCTAAGTCAAGGTATCTGTCTGATAATTTTTCGTATTTGCAACGAAGCTTTTCTGCCAGCTCTTTATCTGCCTTTGAAAATATTACTTTAATTTTCCTCATATCAATCCTCTTATATTCTCATGCTTTTCTTATATAATATGTACAAATTTATATTTGTCCAAAAAAATTAGTATTTTTTCATGAATACTTTTTGTGCGAAATTATTGATATATGATTTTGGGTACTCATTTGAAAATATGTTAGTCTCTTATTACGGAATCCATATTTATAATAAGTGTAGAACACCCTATCCATAGGAGCCGCTGCGCCACATGGGAGTGGAGGTTTATGAAACAGAAGCCTAATTTCTGGGCATTGGTTCCAATGTTGTACGAAAAAACTCATGAAGAGTGACAGAATTCCAAAACAAGGGGACATCTAAAAGAAACCAAAAGAAAAGGCCATTAGAGCTAGAAAGGATAAATTATGAGTAGCATAGAAGAAGTTCGAAAAATTATGGGATTTGGCGACAATTTTCATATGTGCGATGTCAGTGAAGTAGCAGAAGATCATATTCACTTGGAAAGTTGGGACGAAGACGTTCCAAATACTGATTTTGAAGCAGTTGCAGAACGAATTGCTAACGATGGATATGATATATCAGGATTTGAATTGTTAGAGATACCTCATCCGAAAGTATTTTGTTTTGGAAAACAAGACACGGATGAGTATTTTGACGTTGTGAATTTTTATGGAGATGGTTGGCACATTGCGTATATAAAAGATTCTAATGATATAATAGCCGAATGTATTGAAGAAGCTATTAATAAAAATGAATGGTGATGATTCTTTAGTAACGCTGATATTAATTGTTGTTAACATATACCTTATTTCGTTTGGACAAATTTCATATTTGGAATATTATATATAAAAAAGAAAATAAGAAAAAGTAAAGAGACTGGAAAGATTGTGAGGAAAATTCTTAATGAATAGAAGGGTGATAGAGTGTAATAAATGTCAGGAGTGTCTAAACCAAAAAATATTATTAGATTTTCAAAATAATGCAGATATTATGATTATTGGACTGTCAGCTCGAATTAAGAAATATGAAGATGAGATACCTCTTGATAGTAGAACCCGAAGTGGGAAAATTATAGATGCTTTTGAAAATATTGCTCAAAAACATTGCATGTCCGTTTATAGAACTAATTTGGTAAAATGCGCCCCTATTGATTCTGAAAAAAGACTCCGATATCCTAACGATAAAGAAATTAATGCATGTTTTGAAAAACTAACAGATGAAATAAATAATATAGCTCCTAAACTTATTATATTATTAGGAAATATTGTTAGAGAGTCATTTCAAACTAATTTCAATATCAATATATGTAAACCTAAAGAAAATAGTTTACAAGTCGTGAAATGGAATAATATCAATATAATATCTATTTATCATCCGTCATACATAAAGCGATCAAAGAACAGAGAATTAAGATATTATAAACTATTTGATGAGCTGCTTGATGATATAGATGAAGATTAATTGTCTGTAATTTCATACGGATAAAAATAAAGTCTTGGAGGTAATAATATGACAAAAGCTGTAAACATTGAGAAGCAGAAAATGATCTGATTCTTTTTATTACAGAAATAATTAATGGTATCACTGGTGAATTTATCTATATTATCTATATCGACACAAGTATATAGGAATTATATCTGCATACTATTTTCCGGTACTGCCGACAACAGAATAGCAAACTTTATGAAGGATGAGCATATGGAACAAATAACAAGAGTACAAATACAAGAGAGCCTAGATGCTTACGTGAAAACTTATATTACAGACGCTGAATGGCATATCAGCCTTATTGAAGACTTCATGCATTTGTTAACAGGTAATAGCTTTAATGCAATTGATTTGCAGGATTCGAGATGGATTAGAACTATAATTGATAATAACAAAGATGATGAATATACAAAAAAAATATTAATGCGAAATATGCCGGAAAGATATATCTCTGGGTTATTCAATGTTGTGATAAGGGAAGTAAATCATGGAAGATAAGCATGCAAAGATCGCGTCCTCCTTTTTCTGTAAATGAAAAGGGAAAGGCGTTTTTAGAAAGGAATATAAAAAGATGGATGATTTGAATATAAAAATCAATGATGATATTTCAGAAGATTTACTGAATATGAATCTAATGGATATGTTTTGTAAACACGTCATTAGACGTAATCCTGATGGCATACAGACTAAAGCAGGTAAATTATATATAGAATCTTGCAAACTTGGTTATAAAGTATGCAATTGGGGATTACATGTAGGACATGCCAGTGATATTCAGTATCATATTAATTTGATTGCACAGATGGAAAGGGACGGATATAATCCTGCAATTAGAATTGTAATTTGCAAATATGATTTTTGTGATACACCTATTGTTTGGATAGATAATTTACACTCAGCTATTAAGTACATTAGAGAATATGGTAAAAATGTTAAATTAGGAGATATACCATTTTATGTAGTGGATATATCTGATTATGACAATCCATCCATTCATGGATATAATGGTTCTTTAAGAGAGCGTTATGAAGATCTTTTAGGAGCTGTATTATGTGCTTATAAAAGATTTAGACGTTCTAATTCTAAAGAATTAATTGAAATCGGCTACACAGTGAAAGACTTTTTATACGACAATCCTATGCTGTATACCGAATTGAATACACACTTGAATTTGGTTAACAGATAAAAATATTTATATGAGCAGAATTGTCATACAAAGACCAGTTCAAGGAGGTAAAAATGAACAGAATAACTATTAATGGTAAAACAATCGCATGCTTAGGAACTAATGTAGTCATCAATATAAGGAGAACAAAAATGAATACAATTGTGATTAACTTGTTTGGTGGATCATCAACAGGTAAAAGTACTTGTGTAATGGATATTACAGCACAATTAAAAAGACACGGTATTAATGCTGAATATGTTTCAGAATTCCATTAGTTGCCGATTGTCTTATTGACGCTGAGCATCACGACCTGATCTTAACATGGACAGAGATAATATGAGCAAAGAAAATAACCGCTGGTCTATGAACTAACAGCGGTTATTTTTTATTTTTTTATATTTTTTAAAGGGCTCGAAATCGAGCCCTTTGCAATCAGAATGGTATATAAAGTATTTTACTTAGAATGTAACTGCTAATTACGCCTATAATGCTAAATGAGATAATAGTGTTGGCAAGAGCTATGATAATATATATTACCTTTGTTGCTTTCTTGCAGCAAAGAAGTTCGGATCTACTTTAGTAGACATTTTTTATGAAAACTATTCCTCCCTTATCAGGTTTTCAATTACTATCGCGGCACAGCTGACGGAGCTTTCATCATAGATTTCGCATTCCGCATAAATTATGTCAGCAATTCCTTTTGTCAGTTTACCAATTTCTTCATTGAGTTTTGTGATTTTGTTGAGATTTTTGTTAGACCGTCTCTTTGGAACCGCATCTCTTTCAACAAGTATCTCCTTAATTCTATCTGAGTCTATATTGTAATTGCTAACGGTCTCAAATTCAATTCTTTCTCCCGTTACAGGAGAAAAGGGTATTGGCAGATAGCATATGTATTCTTCGAGCCCATTGTACTGAAGATTGTCGTCGTAATCATAATCGTATATTTCTTCAGCATCGGTTAATTCAAGGCATAGCTGCGGCCAGATTTTTCCGGTGGCAGCATCATAAGCATTGAAGAATACTATTCGGTTGGCTAATTTACTCAGCTTATAACTTTTAAGCATATTTTTAAGATCGTTTTCATTTTCGCCGTTATGTAAGCTGGAAAATACGTACTGTCCGCAGGTGTATTGATCTACTTTAATCATCTACGTTCTCGCTTTCCTCATTAACCTTCTTGATAATTTCTTTGATAAGATATTTAATAATTTCCGCCTGAGTATGCGGTTTATTGGCATATTCCCTGATCTCATCCGTTAAAAATGCCGGATTAACACTGTTCATATAGGTCTCAATCATCATCAGGCGTTCATCCGCTTCATATGGAACAAACTCTGTTGTATTCTGGAATCGTCTGAGCAGTGCCTTATCGAGCAGATCCGCCCTGTTTGTTGCAGCAATTACAATTTGACCGTCTGCAAGGTCGTCAAGCGCCTGCATGAGGGAAATGGTGATGCGGGCGATTTCGCCATCTGGTCCGCCGCCACCTTTGCGCGCAAGACCTATGCAGTCTATTTCGTCGAGCATAAGTACGCACTTCATTCCTTTGCAAAAATCGAATACGCGCTGAATATTCTGCGAAGTCTTTCCCATGTATGAGTCGATAAGATATGAGAAATTCAGATACACATAAGGCAGTTCCAGTTTGTATGCAGTGTATTTTGCAAATTCTGTCTTTCCGGTGCCGGGTATTCCTGATAGAAGAGTACTGTTTGTATATGGAATTCCATATTCAAGGAGTTTTGTCGTAGTATTTACTGCCTTTATTATTCTGGTAAAGACGTCTGCCTGCTGCCTGCCAAGATAATATCTACTCTCATTGAAGTCTGAAACATCAATCATCTTAACAAGCCCCTTGATGTTCATGGGTACTTCCATAACATTGTCTGAACCGTTTTCAAGCAGTTTCTTGTAGTATTGAACCTTGCCTTCATTTTTCTTTGTGCTGTCTTCAACGCAGCAGCATATTGCATACTGTTTTGCATCCTGTATTCTGTTTTCCGCTATCGCTCTGATACAGGCAAGCATGTTGTCGCTCATTCCCATCTTAGATTTCTCCTTTTACAACTTTTTCATTCACATATGCGGTGAATTCCATGATTCTCCTGTAATTAGGCTCATCCGGCAGAGTAGTGTTTTTCTTTGCATACTCCAGCTTCTTCTCATATTCGTTCACAAGTTCAAAGAATTCTGGAAGCGGTTTGTCATCTGCGCCAAGATACTTTCCGTTTCTGATGTCCATAAGTAGATCATGTTCTTTTTCGCGGTATGTTACAATTTTTTGCTGTTCTAAAATATCAATGCACATCATATATAGTCTGAGCAGGTGCATTGAGTGCTTTGCTATCTTTTTGTGAGCAGCAGCTTTTTCATTTCGTTTCCCGGCTTTTGTATAATTTTTTACAGTTGTCTGCAGCTCATTCCACAGGTGGCAGTAATCTCTGAGCGGATAGTGGTGCAGATTTATGTCCATGAATATTTCTTTGTCGAAGCCTTTTTGCACAGCAGTATCAATATACAACTTAATAGCATCATCTGGATATGCGGAATATTTTCCGGCAAAGTTTTCTTCCATGGAGGATAATACGTGCAGAATATGTTCCTCAAGATCCGCCTGCGGCATTTTGCCTGTTGAAAGCTGTTTTAATCCGTCCATCTGCTGTTTGGCATATTTACCAAATGAGTTGATTGCTTTCTTTGACAGGAACATGTCGGAGTTGTCAATTAATTCCCTGCCAACATCTGATAGATAAAAATAATGTTCAGGCTTGCATCCAAGCATTTCAATAGTGTTCGGATTGCAGTTTGCAAGTAAGAACATCAGTTTATTGAATGAATAAATCACGGTGTCTGTTGTGCTATCAGTAAACTGTTCAAAGTTCTCGCCCACAAGTGCATCCATATTTGTAAACTGTCTGAAACTTCCACTGGCAAGAATGCCCATTCTGCTGTTAACTGCACATCCTCTTATATCCAAGTCGCTGTTTTTATTGTCTGTTCCATATGCATGGCTTCCACCAGCTGTAAGCAGGATAATATTGCTGCCAAGGTGCTTGTCAGCCTTTAGAAAACTGTATTCGTCTGAGTTAAGTTTCGCTTTGATTTCGTTTATCTGCATGATTATTTCATCTCCAATTTCGTTTATTTTTCTGACAAACTGACTTTTACCGTCTTTTCGTCAAGGCTGTAGAATAATCCACATGTTTGCCCAGGAATAACTTTGCTGTATGTTTTACTTAAGCAGTCTACCTGTATAATTCCTTTATCTGTTTTTGCACTAACTTGATACTGCGACATTGAATACCGAATGTTGTTTGCCGATTTCTGGCGCTTTCCCGTAATAGTCAGTTCTGCGCATTTAACATTTGAAGGCTTTACGAACGCGCATAACCTTACAGTTACACGTATAAACGCTGTTACTGTAACAAACAGCAGGCAGCATGCCATGAGAAAGAATACTGTCATTGCCAAAACAATGCCGGTTGAACCATTGCTTTGAACATATTGGTTTATGTTTTTGTGGACATGATTCATGTAGAATATGATCCAAACAGCAGCAGTGCCAGCCAGAAGTCCTCCTGTGAGATACAATACTCCGCTCCACACACAATATTGTCTTATTATTTTCTTCCGGTCATCTGTATTTACATTTTCATTAAGTATTGTACTGATAGTATTTTTAAGCATAATATTTCCTTATGTTAACATTTTGTATGTTATGCGTTTTCTGACGCTTTAAAGTTGTATATAGGTTTAATAGCATCAATTATTTCCACTGTATCTTTGATATTTTCTATAATCTCTTCTGCAGGTTTGTATACAAACGGGCTCTCGTCAATAGTTCCTGTGTTTACTGACGTAGTATATATACCTTTCATGGACTCCCTGTAAGCATCCATTGAAACCGTATCTTTAGCTTTGCTTCGTGAGAGTATTCTTCCTGCTCCATGAGGGGCAGAGTAATTCCAGTCAGGATTACCCTTTCCGGTACAGATAAGAGAACCATCACGCATGTTTAGTGGTATGATAACCCTTTCACTAGCTTGTGCAGAAATGGCTCCTTTACGCAAAATCATATTGTCAGTATCTATGTAATTATGAATAGTGTCGAAACTTTCAATTGGTGTCAGTTTTGCATGCTTTATTATTTGCGATGCAATGGTTTCACGATTTATTCTTGCGTGTTCCTGCGTAAGCTTCATGTCATGAAGATAGTTATCCATTGTTTGTCCCTCAAGGTACGCAAGTTCAAAAGGAATTGAAATATGTGTTTCCTTATAGTTAGTCCTTAGTTTTGCAAGCGCATTGCTTATTTCTTTTTGTCTGCCTGCATTTGTATATGTTCTGACCAATTCCTTTGTCAGCTCATTTAAAGTCTTGCCATTATGCTCTTTTAGTTTAAGATTTTCATAGGCAAGATTTTGGTAATAGTCGCAGACTTCTATACCGAGATGTCTTGAGCCTGTATGAATTACGAGCCAGTAGTTACCATCTTTGTCTATATTCACTTCAATAAAATGATTTCCTCCGCCAAGCGTTCCGAGAGATTTGTATGCTTTATCCACATCAACCGGCGCTATTATATCTGCAGCATGAGAGTCTGCAATGGCCGAATTGTGAATATTGAATCCAGATGGGACATATTTGCGAATTACACTGTCAAGATTTGGCAGATCAATATTTTTATCTTTTAATTTAATGGCCAGCATCCTGCAGCCAATATCCACGCCAACAAGATTTGGTACAATTTTATCAGTAATGGTTATTGTTGTACCAATTACACAGCCTTTTCCGGCATGAGTGTCCGGCGTAATACGGATCTGGCTGTCTTTTACGAATTCCTGATTGAGCAGATTAATAAGCTGGCTTATGGTTTCGTTATCTATATTGTTTGTGAATACTTTGCATTTGTTATATTTTCCCTGAAGTTCAATCATAATTTTCTCCTTATATCTACTTTAGTAGACATTATTTATCATATATTCTTTTATGCTTTATCTTTTAACCTGACATTACGCACTTGTGCAGTGTCTCACGGTTAATTATATTCTTATCTGTCTCAATCGTTATACAGTGTGAAGCATTCTCTGATTTCTTTACAGTAGAATCTCGCTCTGTCTCCGTCATTCACAGTTTTGAGCTTTTCAAACTGCTCCCTGCTCAGTTCAATTTCTACTGTTTTAGGTGCAACTGCAGGCTCTCTTAAAGCATCGTTCTGTAAAACAATTCCCTGACAGTATGGTTTGCCATCTTCGTATATCATAAACTTTTCATGCGGGACAGATGTGGCGTATGTCCATGGGATGACATTCATTTCGTTGTCATGGACCTTGCACCATCGGGCTTCAATTGCAACAACATCAAAGCTTTCCTCCTCATCGCTGTCAACAAACTTTCCGTCAGCAATGTCAAGCTTCAATGTCCCGCCGTCAAAACAATCACCCTCATCATTTATAGCGCCATCAATTTCCATGAGATCATCGCTGGCACCAGAAACAATAATAAAGCCATTCTCTTTGGCAATGGCGAGATCTTCTTTTGTGAACTGTGGCCAGTTATATTCGCGCCCATTAAGCTTTTGGGCGAATTCTTTTAACGTCATGATTTTTTCTCCTTATTTTTAAAATTATCAAGCTTGATCCTTACAGCTTTGCTTATCATTTCATCTGCGAATTCCTCAAGCAATGCATATTTCTTATCAATCAGTTTTTCATGATGTTCCCTGACTGTTTCATCAGCATCAGATCCTGAGCAATAGCTTTCGTAATCAATGATAGATCTACTTTAGTAGACATTTTTTTTGTAATGCTATTCTTTATATTCCATACTTCTAATCATAATACTGCGCACTTGCGCAGTGCTTCATAATTGACTATATATATAATATTTACAAATGTTTTTTTGTCCAATAAAAACATGATGAATTTATAAAAAACAGCAGGAGATTGCTCCTGCTGATTTTCTTTCTTATACACTTTCTGCCTGCCAGACATAGCTGACAAAGTCATATTTATCTGTGTTTTTTTTGAGTCTTAGCACAATATTATTTGTATACGGAATTTCGTTTTCAATGACTGGATATCTTCGAATTGCGAATGGTGGTTTGCGTATTCTGTAGAATAGTTTATTTGTTTCAATAATTCCATCGTATACTATGTCTGCTTCAAATTCTAATCTACCACTGGTTTTTCTGGTTTCTTCCATATCATTCTTTATATCAAGGCAATCTGCCCCGTATTTTTTAGTCAGGTTCATTTTCACTGAATATATCACTGACTGTCTATTAAAAAGTACACACAAAATAATAGTACATACTATAATAATCAGGTCAATCAGGCTAACAAATCTGGCGTTTATAATACGCTGTGCTAATGAAAATACAAGAAAACCAATAGGAATTGTAACAAAAGCAAATAGTCCAAACAAAAAGTCTTTATGGTCATAATCTTTTGCTAATTTTTCGTATTGTTTATACGTCTTTGTAACCAGCTCGTAATCTGCGTCTGTGAACTCAAATCTAACATTTTTCATCTAACATCCCTCGCTTTCTGTCTGCCAGACATAGCTAACAAAACCATGTTTGTCTACAGTTTCTTTGAGTTTTAAAATGATATTGTCTGTATCCGGGATTTCGTTGGCAACTGATGACATGTGTCTTCGATATTCGTAATCCAGATTACAAACATCATAGAATAATTCATTGCACAAAATATCCATGCCAAAGTGTATTTCATTGTCATTTTTTCTAAGTTCTTCCATATTGCGCTTTACATTGAAGCAGTCAGCTCTGTATGTGGTGAATGTTTTATTTTTCTTATCATACACTGCTGACAATGCAACTAATATTATGGACAGAACAGCGGCGCCAAATACTATCGTTGAGCCTATAAAAGTATCATCTGTAACAGCAAATAATATGAACATTACAAAAAATCCACTGACTATTGTTATAAGGGACAATAATTCTAATACAGCACTTTTGAACTGATAATTTTCTGTCAGCTTATCATATTGTTTATATGCTTTTGCAACCAGTTCATAATCTGTGTCAGTGAATATAACTTTAACATTCTTCATTCTAAAAATCCTCCATGAAATCTTTTGCAAAAAATGCAAAACTGATAACAAATGTAAGTACTGACAATGTACCGAATATGTATGCCTGCTTGATCTTTTGGTTATAAATCGCCCGCAGCAGCAGCGCGAACAGCATAGGAATTGCTATGAAGAACAATGCTGCACTGATATATAAATATATGTGCATAATATTACTCCTGACTATAATTAGTCTCTGTTTCAATAAGTGTATCTGTGCTGTCAGGTGAGTCTGTTGCAGGCTCAGCTGGTTTTAAACTTTCCACGTCTTCATTGCTGACAGGAAATACAATGTCGCCAGTATCATAATCTATTTTATATACAACTCTTGCTGTATCATCCCTGTCCATGATATATATTATCCTTTTACCATCTTCTTTCTTGAGACAGTAGTAATAGGTTAATCCGCCTGATTCAAATGACAGATTTTTGTCATATTCAGACAGTCTTTTGCCAATGTTCTTTGCATCCGGATACATTGATTTGATGGTCTGGTTTACAATCTTATGCTCATGCTCATGCTGCACAATGACAAGATGAGTTATCGCAAGACATGCAATCACTGCCATAATGATTGGTACCAATAATATCGGTTTGTTTTTCATTTTTCTTTTCCTTCCTTATTCTATATTATTCTACAGGTTCTCCTGTTACAGCATCTTTTTTGTTAAGTTTCTGCGACACAGGAACGCCTAATGTACTCATGACTGATTTTGTATAATACTTGTCGCTGCCGGGTTTTTTAATTGATATGTCATAAACAACACTGATTTTCTCACCGTATGTACCAACCTGTATGATATTATTCTCCGTCAGCCTTTCATATGATGAAGACAAACTTCCATATGAACCAAATGCATGTCCCCATAATTCATAGAACTGACTTGTGTAGCCCTCAATTGCGAATACATTGTAGTATTCGGTGTCATTTGAAATAGCAAAGCCATCCTGAGTCTGGCCGTGGAATGTATCATCCATGCTGTCCTGATTAATACCATTAATCTGAGGTGACGTTGACAACAGCGATATGTCGGCGTGAACATGGTCAATTACTACATCATATCCATCAGGAAGTCCCTGTGTATGTGCTTTCATGCTTATCTGTTTTGGATCCGTTACGCGCCAGTTGTTGAGGTCATATCCGTTGGTGCCGTACTCACAGACCAGCTTGAAGTCTTCATCAGGAATGTCTAATGTCTGTGATAATGACGGTGTTCCCATATCGTTTGTTTCCATAACCTGTACTTCTGTATCAACTGGAACATATTCATTCTCGATTGTACATCCTGTGAACATTGCAGCAGTAGCTAATACAGCTGCTAATAGTGTGATTTTCTTTTTCTTCATTATTGTTTTTCTCCTTTTCTTCAAGATCTCAATGTCTCATAATAAAATATGATACTTTTATTTGTCTCCTCAATCAGTCCATATTTAACTGCCAGTCTGTAGCGGAAATCTTTTTGCAGATTAGGCATCATGACATCTTTTAGTCTCTGTCTGAACTGTTCAATGGTGAATGTAGACTTGTAGAAATTACACTGCCTGCACGCGGGCAAGAGATTGTTTTCATCATACATTTCTTTTTCCGACATTGTCTGTGCAATATCATTATTGCGATAAACACTTTCGACATGGTCTATCTGCATATCTTTGTATTCCAGTTCGCATCCACAGTAAGCACACCTGTGATTGTATTTTTCATACAGTTTTTTGCGCGTTGCTGTAGGTATTGATTTGTGTTTGCTCATGGTTTCTCCTTTAAAAGAACGTTTTTGCAACAAATATTAATGCAGCAACAGTAATAGTAGTAGCAACAATAGTGCTTATACCAATGAAATAGCCATAGCTGTTTTTTAATGCACTTTTCTTATTGAACTCGGTATTTGTAGCTATAAGACTTACTGCGATTGGAAAATTAATAGTAAGCAGAGCGATAATAAACGCAAATATGATTATTCTCATGGCGTGTCCTCTTCAATTCCGCACAGCATTTCTCCAAGTGCGGGCGCATCTTCAATGGAACATAACGCATTTGCCCTCATGTCTTCCGTTCCGTCTTTTCTCATAAACCTTGTTATCAGATACACCTTTTCCGGTTTAGCTTCACCGTCAATGGTGTAATATCCGGTTTCTACAGATGAACCATTTAACATTCCAAGCTCTCTTGTTTTGTTGTAGATGAATTCTTTGTTCTTAGCCATAATCATTTTCCTTTCTTTTTCTGAAGCTCATTCCATACATATCTGAGGCAGTTAATGAACGCCTCGTTTTCATATACATTAGTGCTTTCCTTGTCCATCTTGTGAACCTCATAGCAGCTTGGTCCGCAGATAATGAAATATTTGTCATCAAACACCCATGTATCATTGAATAAATTAAGTTCCATTGTACATCTCCTTATAGTTCAATGCTAAATTCGTTTTCAAGCACATTTGCAAACGATGGTTCCTGTTTACAGTATTCTTTGAGAAATTCATAGTTTGTACATGGAGCCAGTTTTCTATGAACAATTTCTCTTGTGTTATCATCCATAAGAGCCACGATTGCTGACATGGTATTATCCGTAATTATTTTGCTCATGATTATTCTTTCCTCCTTGGTTTATGTCTGTATATATAATATTCACAAATGCGATTTTGTCCTAAAAGTTTCATAATTTTCTTGGAATCCATATTAATAGGAAGAAAAAGAAAAGGAGTGAATAGTGGTGGCATATAAGTATTATGAACTTTTGTGTGGCAAGCTGGCAGAGTCAAGTTCAATTGTTTCTGGCCAACTAATTTTGGGAATATCTGCTGCAAATCCCAAATCGTTTGTGGTCAGGACATCCTCTATGCCAGATTTCACGGAAGTAAATCTGGTATTCAGAAAACAGATAAAACTGTTAAACTGTAACAGAGTTTATGCAGTGAAATTATTGTTAGAGAGTCAGATAAGAGACCGGTTCAGTAATGATGACGTAGAAAAATGCCTGTTTACGATGAATATTGTGCTAAATATTTTGGACAGAATTGAAAATCGGAATATTATATATGTAGAAAAAGCGGTAAAGGAGAATAATATGTAATTAAAAATATAAACAAATGTGAGTAAATATACTCAAAAGTGTTTAAAATCCAAAACACTAGTTGGTAACTTAAAACTACTGGAATTACAGGAAATATAGACCAGTGCAAGTTGAAATAGTCTTGCTAACTATAGGGCAGAACCTTGATGGTTGTAATTGAGTAATGGTATAAATCTACGAAAACCAAGTAGCAAAATATAAAATATTAAGAAAGGAAAAGCTATTTAGATGGAATCTGTATAATATCATACACAAGACTATGCAGATATGTACCGATGGCTAAGTCGGGAATTTACGACTGTGAAGTATACAAGAACTTGTGAGTAGATTGATATTTATATCATCCAAAGCATATACGTTGAAGCAGTAACTACAAATCGTGAGGTTGTAGCAAATCATCTAGCATATACACATATGTATATGTTTTTAGTAGCAGAATATTAGGATGGGAAAACAAATAAATGATACACACAACTATCCGAAATGCCATGGTTGTCCATACTATTTTGGTGAGATAGACAGCTGCATGTTTGGCGAGGATGATGTGCCGGATAATTTGGAGAAGAAGTGTCACAACAAAACAGAAAAAGATATAGAAATAGGAGGATAAGATATGTCTATAAAAGTAGCTAATCTGACTGGTTATATTACAGATTGTGATGGTGGTGAGGGATTTGCCGCTGACAGTGAGCGTATGAGAAATATATCTTTTGATACAAAGATCTTTGGTAAAAATAAGAAAGTAACAATGCAGCCGGGACTCTATGTATTAAGAGGCGCCCCGGCAGCAGGAAAAACCGCATTTATGCTTCAGATGTGCAATGATTTTGCGAGGAATGTTGGGAAACACATTACTTATTATACATTCAAAGAATCAATGCGTGAACTGATGACAAGATCGTTAGCATGCGCACCGGCGGTAAATCAGTCGAACAAGCAGAAATTCAGGAAGATTTCAGACTGTGAATATTTTATTGGAGGTTCTATTCAGTCAGTATTCTGCGATTATGGCTACCGCATTTATTTTGCAGAGTGCAGTTCCAACCTGAAAGTTCATGAACTTGAAGCGAGTATAGAAAATAATGACATTGGTAATGTCATATTTATTGACGGGTTACAGGATTTAGCGTTAACAGATTCTTTTGCTGATATGCTCAAACAGCTTAAGATTTTTCAGAAAGAGCATAATCTGGTTGTAATTGCTTCGTTTTTGGATGCGTACGCAGATAATGCTGACAAAAGGGCTATTATGAACTATGCAGATGTTGTATGGGATTTGAGAGCAGATGAAGTGATTGATGATGATGGCAATAAAACTAACATTCGTCTAACTTGGACCAAGAACAGATTTGACTTTGTATCTGACGCTGTTTACTCATATTATCCTGAGTATAACATTTTCTTATAATATGGAGGTTTATTATGAATTATAAACATGGCAAATGGCTTCAGAAAGAAATGATACAGTTCCCTCATCAGCTTGACGTTGATCCTGAAGGAATGGTTGTGCTTCAGTGTGCTTTGGAAATTTCAGCAGAGCACTCTGACAGCTATATTTCGTTTGAAGACTTTTTGGTAACAACTGCTGACAATAATGTACAGAGTTATGCAGAATTTATTAAGAAAACTCTTGATGAGGAATGTAGAAAAAATTTTGCAGGAGTTATGACAGAGGTGATAACCCGAAACATCAAGAATGCTGACAAGGATCCGGAAGAAAATACACTGGTGTTCAATGCTCAGAGCGGTATTAATTTTGACACAGGTTCGTTCATGGATTTTTTATTCGGCGTTCCTATCTGGGGCGATATTAATATATTAAACAGCATCATCGCTTTCGATGTTAACTATAAAATTGGCAACAAGCATGTCTGTCTGCATATTCCTGTTCAGATTAATCTTACAGAAGAACGTTCTGTCACAGTATTGTCCATTAAATACAATCCTGTGAACAATGTCGGTGGATGCGCAGCATATACTACAAAAGATGTTCCTGCTGTCAGCATTATATCTGATTATGAAGAATATAAGCAGGTCGAAGTTGATACATTAAATTATGATTACAAAAAGCGTGCTGAAAAAGATTTCAACATGAAATTTGGTATGAAGTTTAAAGATAAAAAACGTCCGGTGCGGACAAAACCGCTGTTTACAAGAAATTACAGTATAAAGACAGTCGGAACCGATGAAACATATTTCCTCAATGTGCCGGAAGAATATGGCTACAGATTGCCACTGTATGGTGTGCTGGATGAGGAATTGTCAATTGTGTAAAGACATTTTATCTTTCGCATACAAACTCCATCTTTATAGTATTCATAAAAATAAATAAAGGAGGAAACAATATGAAATTCCAAGAAGAACTCATACTCACAATAATTGCAGGAAGCAGAGAATTTATTGACCAGTATAGACTTAACAAGGTTTGTAACTGGATATTTGCTTACAAGAAAATTGCATACAGTGATGTGAAAATAATAAGTGGTACATGCAGGGGCGCTGACATAATGGGCGAGAACTTTGCAAAAACTTACAACATTCCTGTAAAGAGATTCCCAGCTGACTGGAAATTATATGGTAAAAATGCAGGAAATGTCCGCAATAGGCAAATGGCTGAGTATGCATCTTCAAGCTCTTCAAACAATGGCGTGTTGATTGCTTTTGCTAACAACAGATGCAAAGGTACCATGAACATGATAAACCTTGGCATTGACTATAAACTGGATGTATTTGTTGTTTGGTATGAAGAACAGCGTATTGAAAGATATGATTACAAAACAAACCAGTTTGTAAAGCTCTGACCGGGGCGGAATGTAGAAACGAGATTTTAGAAACAAGAATTCCTGAATCTTTAGGATTTGGAGAACGTCAATAAGAGATAGGGAGATTACTTATGGCAAAATATAGAGCTTTTATTAAGGCGAATATATATCCACAAAATGAAGATTGTAATGAAAATAACGCTTTCGTTATACATATCCCAGAACACATTTCATATGATACAGAACAAAAAGCATTAGATTCTAAAACAAGATGGGATTATTCATTTGGTTTTGATAATAAGAGTGTGGTCATTCTAATTCGTCATGTTACCGTAATTGATGACGGGTATGTAGAAATAAGAAATATGCCTGAATATTGTTATGATTACGATACTTTTGTTAAATTAGGTGGATGGATTGAACATATTACAAGAAAAGAAAATGTTGTAAATATAGTTAGAATAAATGAAGATTTTAATCATTTGTATGCAAATCTTCTAAATGATATAAAAACTCAAATTCACATTAAATCAACAGATATTACGATATTTGAGTGTAATAAAAAGGACATACAAATTCCAATTCCAATAAATCATATTGTACAAAATAGTTATGTTCCGTCAGGAAATTATAATTGCAACAGACCACTTGTAGATGACTCTTTTTATAAAGCATTATCTGCATTTGAACCAGATGATATAAAAGGTAAAAATTGTCATATTGCAGAGGATTATATATCTTTAAATGATTTTAATAATGAAAATTCAGGAAGTATTTATTATGACGTCAGAATGCAACGCGTTGTAGATGAAACTGAATGGACTAAACATTGTTATGAGTACACTGTAGAGCAAAAAAGAGAAAGAAAAAGAGCACTAGAAAAACAAGGCCTGTTAGATGCATATAATTCTCTTGAAATGTATTTGCAAAGCCACAATAGTATTAGAAAAATAGAATGTGATGCGAGTAAAGATTGGCAAGCGCCTTATGAAATAATCGAAAAAGATTTAACGTATGGGTATAAGTTAAGTGGATTTGAAATGCTTGAAGATGCTATAGTTTGGGAGATTACAACCTATGAAAGACCAATTAAGCAAAATGATTGTATTCGAGGTATGGATATTTGCTATTTGATGTTTAAAGATGGAAAAACAATTGAAGTTGTAAGGCAAATTGATTATAAATTGATGTGTGGTAGAAATGGTGTTTCAGAAGACAATTATGAAACGTATAGAAATCAATATATTGATATTTCAAGTATTCAATTAAAATATAGTAAAGGGGTAGCCGATGAAATATATTAATGAAAATCCAACAAAAACAGAAAAAATGCTTTTTGAAAAATATGGTCTTTATTTAATTTATAAAGATGAAGATTCATATAGATATGCTCCGATTCACATAGAAAACCAATATGTATATCCGTCTTCTGTAGAAGTGGAAAATGACATGGTTGAATGGGAACATGATATATTGTTTGACATCTTTACCGAAACAGTTACGATTCATGGTAACTATGATTCCATGGGTATTACTTTAATTCATGAAAGAATGAAAGAGCTAAATTTTAACTGATTTGGATTTTTCACGACCTTCTCTTATAAGTAGTCAGCAAAGTAACTGCAACATTCTTTAAAAGGTGTTGCGATTACTCTGACAGCTCATACTATATACACCATCATAGGAAATTCAAATTTGACAATTATTTCTTCTTTCTAGGAAATAAACGTAACGGAGGTGTTGTATTTACTTTGAAAATTTTGCTGTTTTTATTTCTTTTTGGACAAAATGAAGGTTTTTCATATTATACATATAAAAGACTAAATAGGAGGAAACCATCCATGGTAATACTAAACACATCATATGAGAAGGGCAAAGCTCGCATCGAGCTTAATTCAGAGGAGCTCGCATTAATTGCACTTGCGCTTAAGTCACAGGAAGCTGGTAAGCAGCAGAGTGCATTAAGTAACAATTTTCTTATGATATCAGCCCTTGTAGAGACAGGACGCATATCAAATATTGGTGACAGCAATGCAATTGTCAACAACAGTGTAATTGTGAAAAAGGCTACACCGCCATCATTGGAAACTGTTGTAAAAGACTTATCAGCAGATAAAAACGTTAAAGAGACTTCAGACCCGGCAGTTCCGATTATGTGCGAACCAGATCCTGAGCCATTCTTTAAGAAAAACAAAAAGGAGACTATCTAATGAAATATTATTTGTTTGAAACTGCTCCATGGGAAACATTTTACAGTGCAGCAGCAGAAACAACAGAAACAATTGTTAACGAATTTGTGTCAGCATATGCGGATTACACAAAAGCAGAGAAATTCGATAAAACAAAGCATCAGCCAGCAAAACACATGTCAGGTGTTAAAAATGATGAGAATATTTATATTCTGTACCGAATAACTGGTGAACCTGAACTGTGGCAGATTGGCAGCAAGGTGTCTGACATCACGGGATATATTATACCGGGACTTTTTCATGTCAGAAAAATCGGCGCGTTCGTATCAGACGATGTCGAGACAAAAAGTGAGGTGGCGCAGGCATGAATATAGAAACAATATTCCATGATTATAAAGAACTGAATATTCTTGCTAAGGAAAGTAGCGAGCATCCTCATATAGGCAAGACTAATCTTCAGAAAGATTTGGAAACAGTACAGGTTCTTGACGACAATGTTGCTGATATTACAGCAATCACACATGATCTTGGACTATACAGTGCTACAGAAGAAAAGATCACAATTACATATGTAAAGGGCGGAAAAGAACATACACATGATTTCTTTGTCGACGCCAAACATCTGCACATATACAAAGACAAAGATTTCTTGATAGAGGGAAAACTGTCAGAGGATAAGAAAGACTACGTATTTACGGTCTACATTCCTGAATGGTCAGAAAATGGACTTCCTGACGAAGATTAACTATAGGGGCTGCTTTTTGGCAGCTCTTATTTTTGCACAAAAATCCATATTTATAATGTCATATTTATCAAAAAAAATAAAGGAGGAACAATATTATGACATTTTACTCTATTAAATTATGGCCAAATAAGATTGCCAGAGATATAGGCGAGGCGATTTGTATATCACCAATGTGTTCTGCCACAGACCTTGATGCTGTCAAAACTGAGGTAGCACAGTACGATATAGATGCAACCGGATGCATCGAAATCGTTGATAAGTCAACAGAGGAGCCATTACTACATTATGAGGGCGGTACATGGTCAGAAGTAACTTTGTAAACAATAAAAGAGCGGAAGATATTATATTTTCTGCTCTTTTCTTTTGGACAAAATTATGTTTGTGAATATTATATAAGAAAAAAATAAAAGGAGAACAGCCGTGAACCCTGAAATTAAAATGTCTGTTTCAGAAGCAGATGCTAAACAAATCGAAGAGATTAAAGAATACAATTCTAAAGTACGTCGTTGGTGCCGTAAAATCCAAATATGCGCCGGGCTGCTGACATTTTTGTTTATAATACTGGCACTTGGATTACCTGGCTATTTTGCCCTGCATGATAATGCATCCTGTATAGTGTTGTCATTTGGTATATTTCTTGGTCTGGCGGTAATTTCTCAGGCAATATGGCGTATTGCAGATACACTTTTGGCTAATTATATAGAAAAAAGTCTGTTTATCGACGAAGATGAAGAATGTATCAGACTGATTCTTTCGGGTAAAGATATATCACCTTTACTATCACCTTTACTGGATGGCAATTATGGCATATGTTGTCAAATACCGGATACTGACACTGACCGCATAGAAAATATATATCTTGATGTTGTTAACGAAATACCTGATTCAGAAAAGATTGTATTAAAATTTATTGCGCAGAATAAAAAGGTTTATGGCTGGTATGCCGAGAAAGGAGAGTAATTATGCGACTAAAATTTAGACAAGATGACATTGACGTAATCATTGCTGTGACAAATGTACATTATTGTAAACATGCTGATGATGAGTGGAATGATAAAGAGGGACTGTCTGTTCTGCAGCAGGATATGCCACAGAATATAGGCATGATGTTCGTTGGCATCAGCAGAATGGACTGCAATGATATTGTTGATGAACTGCTTAGATATGGATATGCTGACATAAGCGATTATGATTATACGGATATTCTTTTGATACAGGACTAATTTTTTTTGGACAGATTTCAAAAACGGAATACTATATATATGTAAACAAAAAATCCATTATTTAAAAGGAGAAAATGCACATGGACAACTTAATATTTGTAGCAGCCGCTATTGCGGTTATTGCGGTAATCATTATCCTTGTTCTTATTACAGGATATGTGAAAGCACCAACGGACACAGCGGTGATCATCAGTGGACTTAAAAAGGAACCGAAATATGTAATCGGACGGTCTTCAATCAAGATTCCGTTCTTGCAGCGAACTGATAAGCTTACTTTGAAGATGATTTCAGTGGATGTAAAAACTGAGGAGTCAGTTCCAACCAATGATTACATTAATGTCAATATTGATTCGGCTGTAAAAGTCAAGGTCAGCATGGATCCAGAGAAGATGAAACTTGCCGCAAGCAACTTCCTTAACAAGAATGAAGATTACATTAGAAATTCTGTTGTGGATGTATTGCAGGGAAATGTCCGAGAGATTATCGGTCAGATGAAACTTGAGGAAATTGTACAGGACCGTAAGAAGTTTGCTGATAAGGTTCAGGAGAATGCGGCTCCAGATATGGCTAAGATGGGCTTAGATATTGTGTCATTTAATGTACAGAATGTTACTGATAAGGCCGAGGTCATTGAGAATTTAGGTATTGATAGAATTGTAAGTATTTCTAAATCAGCACAGATTTCAAAGGCTGAAAGCTTAAGAGATATTGCTGTTGCAAAGGCATCCGCAGACAAACAGGCCAATGATGCAAGAGTAGAAGCTGAGACAGCTATTGCAGAACAGAACAATGCGCTGGAGATCAAAAAGCAGGAGCTCAAGAAACAGTCTGATATCAAAAAGGCTGAGGCTGATGCTGCTTATGAGATTCAGGAACAGGAGCAGCGAAAGACCATCGAGATTGCAACAGCGGATGCAAATATCGCCAAGCAGGAGAAAGAAGCTGAAATCAAGGAAAAAGAGATTGCAGTCCGTGAAAAGTCGCTTGATGCTGAGATTAAGAAACAGGCGGATGCTGAGAAATACGCTCGTATGCAGAAAGCTGATGCTGAGAAGTATGAGCAGGAAAAGAGAGCAGAAGCAGAGAAGTTTACAAAGCTTCAGGCTGCCGAGGCAACAAGAGCACAGTATGAGGCAGAGGCAGAAGGCATCAGAGCAAAAGGTCTTGCAGAGGCAGAGGCTATGGAAAAGAAAGCTGATGCTATGGCTAAATACGGCAAGGCAGCAATGACTGAGATGATTATCAAGGTTCTTCCGCAGATGGCAGAGGCTATCGCTAAGCCGCTTGAGAGCATTGATAAGGTTTCTATTATCGGTGGTGCAGGAGACAGTGGAATGTCTGCTATAAGCGACAATGTTCCGCAGGTGCTTGCCAAAACTATCGAATCTGTAAAAGAAACAACTGGATTTGACCTTACTGAAGTCATGAAAGCTAATACATATGATGCCAAGGTTAACAATAATATTAACGTGGCAACAGACTTTGGCGAGAAACTTGCTGAAAATGCAACAAAAGAAACTGTAGATGAAATGAAGACGGCTCCGATGGCAAAACCATCAAAAAGACGAGTTAATGTGACTCCAGAAAATAAGCAGTAACTGCGATAGAGAGGATGTGTAAAACGTCCTCTCTTTTTTTTTGGACAAAATTTAAAAGCGGAATATTATATATATAGAAAATAAACGAATACACACGAAAGGAAATACATTATGCGTACAAATATCAAATCATTTACAAAAGAGGAAGTTCACGCTTTAAACACTTTTGTACAGAAAGAGGTCATAAAAGATAACAACGATGAAATCATTACAACATTTCTTGGTATTAAAAACAGCATTGAGACTGCTGCCGGGGACACAGATGCGACTAAAGTTCTTCATCTGACTTTTAGCAATGATGGCGTCGTAAAAGACATTAAAGCTTTTGGTGATACCGTTTTTCTCATAAAAACTCTTATGCTTATAGCTGTTCAAAGAGATGTGCTGCCAGAAAATCCTAAGGCTGGAATGAAATTTTTGTCAGAGAACTTCTTTACAGTTGAGTTTGACAGCATAAGTGATTTTCAACGTATCATACTTGATGACGATGCGCCTGCAAATTATGGGCTTGACCTTGTTTATTTAAACGAACTCGGTGTTGCAAAGCTGCTTATTGACGGCATCAGAGAAACTGAGGAATTTGTTGACGGACTTATTGCATTACAGTGTGCAAGCGATTTTACAATGTTCGATGGATTTGTAGAACAGGTACTTGATAATGAACAGTTAAAACTGTCTTTTTCAAGGGTAATTGCAACAGCTATTCTTGAACACAGACTTGGATTTGTGTCAGGCAATCATAAGGATGGTACTGTTGACTGGGGTATTTCCGTTATTCCTGATGAGGGACTTGATGACTGCGATCCGAATGATTTACTTGTAATTCCTATCGTTGACAACAGTCCATACAAGACACAGCATGAGCTGCATTTACAGTTTGGTCCGGAACAGATATGCGATGCAGTGTTTGAGTCAATTGTTACAAATCTTTTTGATACAGACAATCGTGCAGGCGTACTTGCATTTTTGGACACTTTGGGAATAAAATTCAATGTTATTCCAAAAAGGGTTTCTCAATTTGAAGCTGATAGCGATGAAGATGTGGATGAAAGTTCAATGTTTTCGGAAATTTAAAAGAGTTATAGTAAAAATTGGTATATACCAATTCAAGCGCATACACAAATGTATCAGTTGAGAGGAAATTTGAACTATAAAATTAATAGAAACAGGTATTGATGTCGAAAGATTACAGGTGATTTTGCACCTGAACGGTGAGGATATAATCACTCATCAGAATTTTAAATAATACAAAAATAACAACAGCCATTCTCGATCAGAAGCTTGGATTTGTGTCAGGCAGACATAAGGATGGCACTGTTGACTGGGGTATTGCAGTTGTTCCTGACGGAGGAATTTATGACTGTGATCCAAATGACCTGCTTGCAATCCCTATTATCGACAATAGTTCATATAAAACACAGCATGAACTGCATCAGCAGCTTGGCCCGGAAAGAATATGTAATGCAATTTTTGAGTCAGTTGTTACAAATCTCTTTGATACAAACAATCGTAAAGGCGCACTTGCGTTTTTGGATGCTTTGGGAATGAAGTTTAACGTAATTCCCAAAAAAGTTTCTGAGTTTGAGACTGCTGACGATGAAGACGCAGACGAAAGTTCAATGTTTTCGGAAATCTAAAATAGCTTATTTTAATATAACTTATTGAGAAAAGGATGACTTCAGCTGTTTTTTGTGTAAACAAACTCCACCTTTATTACAGATTTCATATCAAATAAAAAATAAAGGAGGAAAACAATATGAAATTTTATCATGGAACAAGTATTGCAAGCACATATACAGATATATCAGTCGAAAGGAGATTTGAAAAATTATGAAATTAATGGAAACAGGCATTGATACCGAGGAGTTCCAGAGATTGCAAACACTGACAGAGTTAATGTATACTGCAAAAACATTGTATCGCAACATCAGTGAACTTCATTCTCAAGTCGGTAAGTCGCAGGATAAAAGTGTTTTAGAATTATCACTTGATGCATGTCTGGCGTTCAATAAACTGTATGACGCACTTCAGACAGAGCAAAAAACTCTGTTGAATGACATCGAGATTGATGCATCTGAAAATATGTGATATACGAACAACGCTAAGGAAAGGATGGCTTCAGCTGTCCTTTTTTACGTACAAACTCCACCTTTATTACAGATTTCATATATCAAAAATAAAATAAAGGAGGACAAACATATGAAATTTTATCATGGAACAAGTATTGAAGGACTTGAAGGAATTATTCACGATGGAGGTTTTAACAGTACTGTCAGCAACTGGCTGGTTTCTGACAGTACTCGCGTCTATATGGCGTCAGTAGGACAGGATTACTGGGACTATTCTGACGAAGAGCGACAGGAATATGCTGAGGATTTTAAAGACGAGCTCAGGGAAGCTTTTGAGACAGCTGTTGGCAATGCCCAGATAGCAGCAGCAGTTGTTGGCTCAGTTTACAATTCTGTAGCTGTACTTGAGTTTGAAATTCCAAACAATATTGTCATGGAATACGTTGTTGATGATGACAGTGTGGAAAATGCTCGCGGCTGTTATGAAATCACTGAGAGCGATCTTAATAAGCTTATCACTGACGGCACTATAAAGGTTTATACCCATCAGCTTCTTGGTGCCTATAAGCCTTATGCGAGGGTTTTCTATCTTCCAGTAGAAAACAGGTTTTTCAATGAGCCCGAGGTTCCTGATGACGTGATGAAGCTTGCTTGGCTGGTTAAAGATCTGTTTCCTGATGACCTTTTCGATTACGAAGAGGATGTTAAGAATGCTGGTTTTACTCTTGGCGACAAGGATTGGAAACCGGAAGGAGGTCAGGCAGCATGATCAAAGCTCTCGTTCTTGCAATGGTTTTTGCAGTACTGTTTATTGCAGGCATCATTGTCAGTGTTGTGTTTGATGCAGCAGACAAGCTGGCAGCAGTACTGCATAAAAACGGTAAAGTGTATAAATTCTTTCGCAATAATGCAAAGAAAATATGCACTGCCGGGTTTACAGCTTGTATTCTTGCGATAGTTTTTGCAGGAACCTATCTGGCATATGGTATTCTGGATGAATGTGCCCAGATTTATCTGAATACACGGTGGTAAACAAAAAGAGGAGTTGAGTAATTCAGCTCCTTTTTTTTGCATAAAAAAGAGACCGGCATAATACCAGTCTCTTATATACAGTCTAGTCAAACATGAAATCGTCGTAATTATCATCATATTCAATATCTTCGTCGTCATCACCAGCCCAAATATCTTCACCGGTAATTGCAGCAGGTCCATCTTCATCAAGCAGTCCGTTTGCAAGATTATCGTCAAGATCAGGTTCTTCCTCAGACGGCATATTCATTGCTTCCTCGTATGTCATTGATTCGCCTGTAGCAATATTTTCGTACATGTCATCTTTTATCTGCACGTCAATCATTTCTTCCGGCATTGGAACATCGCCGTTAACATAGTCATAATCATGGTTCTCACCGTAATAAGCGTTTCCTATGTTTTCTCTGTCTTCATAATCCCTTGCGACTTTCTCAAGGTCAATGTCATCAAGCTGTCCTACTTCATATCCACCTTTTGCAAGAGCTTCTCCAGCAACAGCATACTGGTTTATTTTGGTTGTTACTTCCATGTGTTCCTTTGCCTGTGAAATGCCGAACTTTGTAAGTACATTCTGGGCATTGTTTACGAGTTCTTCAACGTTCTGGCCAAGGTCAAGATTGATTTTCTGTTTTACTTCAACTGAATCGTCATTCTTAAATGTCAGGTCGTCTCTGTCATACTGGTTTAAATCTGTTTCCTGACCATTTGTCGGCGAAATCTTGCCAATAATGTCTCTTACTTCATCAGTACGCTCCAGACGGAATTCCTTCTGTGCAAAATCGTGTCCCTGTAAAATTTCAGGTTTTGACGGATCATCTATAGGCTGGTCGCTCTTGTGAATAGTAAAGTCAATAAGGTCTTTCTGTTCCAGTTCTTTTGCCGCATCGTCAATATTGACATTGAGAATACGCGCTTCGGTATTTTTCTTTGCAAGCTGTTTGAAGTTGTCGAAATTATTCTTTCGTTCCTCATTATATTCCTGTTCAGTTGTAACAACAAAGGTGTCGTATTTTGCAATGCTGCCAAGACATGCTTCCTTTTCTTTTTTGTTGGCAAGATCATATGTGTTCATAACTGTATTATCTATCGTAAACATGACTTTGCTGTCCTTGACAATAAACCTGTTTTTCGGATGTTCAGGATCTGCAATTACCTGTGCAATTTCAGGATTGTGTGAAGCCTGCTCAATGACGCCTGAAACAGCTTCCCTTGCAGCATCTTTTCTGTTTAAATATTCCATGAGAGCAGGATTAGACAGCTTCAATACTGATGCTGCCATTGAACGCTCGAGCGGTGTCATTTCATCCTTAAATGTACGTTCCTCCATGTCCTGTGCAGATATTTCCACTGCATATGTCTTTGTCTCGGCATTGAAGAGTTTTGCTGAATAAATATTGTTTGCTGCCATTTCTTTCTGCAGAATGTCAGCCTCCACATTTGTAAGATTTGTCAGCATGTTTGTCTCGATGCCGTTAAATTCCTCATTAATAGTATCTGCTGTAAGTTCAAAGTTCTTTTCCTTATTAAGCTTCTTTTCGCAGGCTTTTGCAATACGATATGCCTGATCACGGTCACACTGTTTACAGGTATATACCATAACACCTGTTTCCGAAGGATCTGCAAGCGGATAATCTTTGCTGTCATAATTGAGCTGTGAAAATGCGATTTCCTGCTGTTTACACAAATCCTCAAATTCGCTTGATATTTCCGCCGGGACTTCAAACGGCTGTGCCAGTTCATGTCCATCCTTTACCCATTTTGTAAGTTCATCATTTGTATTAATCATTGTGGCGAGTTTTAATAAGTCTGCCTGCTTAATAAGCCATTCCATTAATTTGCTTTCAACTGTCAGGGTTGCCTGTCCACCCATATCTTCTAATGCTGCCATAATTTTATCCTTTCTATATAGACCATTGTCAGTGTTGTTTGCTTTTACTTCTATATATATGGATTTTAGAGATGACAATGAAGATGAGAGCAGTATATACAGTGATATTTCATAAATATTTTGTATAATACCATAGTCAGTTTTGATGCGTCACAGGTATATGATACCGAGACGTTCAAAATAAATTAGTATATTAACGGGAGGGCTGCAAAAAAAGCAGCTCTTTCTTTTGGACAGATTCATTATTTTTCATATTATATAAATAAATATTATATACGAAAGGTGTGAAAAAAATAATGAATACTGAGAACATTAAGGCATTTGCAGAAAAACATTCTGAGTTTTTAAAGGATGCTGGCCAGTCTCTTATTGTTATTGTGACTGCAGTGATATTTGCAGTTATTCTTGGAAAGTATGTATTCCTTAATGCAAACATTCCATCCGCATCAATGGAGAACACCATTATGACAGGAGACAAGCTGATTGCCAACAGGCTTTATTACAACAAGCATGATCCTGCCAGAGGAGACATTGTCATATTCAATGCGCCTGATACTGGTGAAGAATACATTAAGCGTGTTATCGGCTTGCCGGGAGAAAAGGTTGAAATTAAAGATTGCAAACTGTATGTTGACGGAAAATGCTTAAAGGAACCATATCTTAAGGATGAAAAATGGACAAACGATAACGGACCATATACATTTAATGTGCCGAAGGGTTCATATCTGCTTTTAGGTGACAACAGGAACAATTCATTTGATGCAAGGGAATGGAAGCATACATACGTAAAAAGAGATGCGATTAAGGCAAAAGCAGGTTTACGGTATTATCCGTTTGACAGGTTTGGTGTAGTACAGTAGAGGGGGAAACATTATGATGAAAACTGATTTAGTCAGCAATCTTCCAAGCGGCATGCAAGAGAGAGTTAACAATACGGGCAGTGATATGGAAAAATGGCTGGCAGAGAGAAAAGAAAGAGCAAAATACAATGTGATAATTACAAGTATCATGTAAAAGCACTTGAGGTAATGCCAGATTATATACATATATTCGTAGATGTTCCACAGACAGTCGCTCCTTGTGATATTGTCAGGACTCTTAAAAGTATAAGTGTTATTGAGTTATAAAATATCCGCAGTTAAAGCGATTTCATGCAAGATGTGGAGTTTTGTGGTTAAGGGGATATTTTGTTTCGACAGTTGGCCATATAAGTGAAACTACGGTGATTAAATATATTGAGGAACAGAAAAAATGACAATTGATGAAGAATTTGATAAGTTATTAAAACAATTCCATAAACTGTCCGACAGACATATTCTGGTTGCTGAAACCGATATGTCCTGTTCTGATATACAAAAAGTAGTAGAACTTTCTGACAGGATCAGAAAAGCTGGTAATGAACTTGTTGGTCTCATGAAAAAGAATTATGACCAGCTTATGCGTACCAAAAGATACCGCGGACTGCTTAAACTTTATGGCTCCACTAAAGATAAGCAGAAACGCAAAATGCTTGCTGACCAGCTCAACGAAATACAGAAGCAGTATAATGTTACAGGGGATTACTGCCGTAAGTCCATGATACCTATTGGCAAAAAGTATGGCATAAATGCGGTATTTGCTCTTACCAAAGCTGAAGACGTGTGGCATGGTATTGAAAAATGCTTATACGGCAATGGTAAACACTTCATTTCTCAAAACATGGAGATTTGCCATGCATCAGGGCAAAACAGACTAAGTGTGGCATTATTTTAAAAGTTAAAGATAATCAGCTGCAGTTTAAACTCGGCAAATCTGTATTCGGAATACAGGTTAAAGACAGATTTCAGACTGACGAAGTAAATGCTGTTTTAGACTATCTTGCTGCACCAGAGATTGCAGATCGTAAAGCTGTACAGACTCTTCTGGAAGATGCATACTGTATAAGTACTTACAGACCATGTTATGCAACTCTGGTACCGAAACTCATCCGTGGAAAATACAGGGTGTATCTGCATCTTACCATTGAGGGCAGGGCAAAACCTAAATACGACAGGTTCGGCAATCCCCGGCACAAATACGGTAAAGGTATTATCGGCGCTGATATTGGCACACAGACTGTAGCCTATACTTCTGATACAGAAACGGGACTTAAAAATCTTTCAGAGCGTGGCAATAGCATACAGACATCTGAGAGACTTGAAAGACTCTATTATCGTGCCATGGACAGGAGCAGACGCGCCACTAATCCACAGAACTATAATGATGATGGCACTGTCAAAAAAGGTGCAAAGACTTGGAATTATTCTAATCACTATAAAAAACTGAAAGCAAGACATGCAGAACTCTGCCGCATAAATGCAACCAACAGACATCTTGCTATAAATGAGGATGCAAACCATCTGCGAAGTATTGGAGACGTTTTTATAACGGAACCTAAAAATGCTGCCAAGCTTATGAAACGCGCCACCAAGACTACAGTTAATAACAAAGGCAAAATCAACAAAAAGAAGCGTTTTGGTAAATCAATAAAGAACAGATGTCCGGGAAGTTTTCAGGCTGCGGTGGAAAATAAATTCAAGGCATCCGGCGGCACTTACATAGAAGTGCCAAACAATTACAGGGCAAGTCAGTATGACCACACAGCCGATGATTACATTAAAAAGAAACTGTCTGACAGAATGTATAAACTTACAGACGGAACACTGGTACAGAGAGACTGGTACTCATCATTCTTACTGTACTGCTATGATTTCAGAACTAGCGATATAAACAAAGATAAATGCGCAGCTAAATTTGACAAATGTTACAGCATGGAAAAGGAATTAATTGAATGGATTAAAACAAACAAAATCAAAATACTAAACAGTGGAATTAAAATAGCATAAGCAAAAACGTATTAGGGAGACTGACTATACTTCCTTACCGAAAGGTAGAAATTTACCGTTAATGTGGTCATAGGGCTGCTTGGTGATAAAAGTTCTTACTCAAACAGACTTATACCTGTATTCCAAAGTCTATGAAAATATTCATATGGTGTACGATTACAGGCTAAACTTGGCAGTAAGAACCCTACAGGCTTGCCTGTGGGAGTAGTCAGATGCAGGGAAGCAATATCAACCAGATAATCACGCAGCTGTACAATCAGCTTTAATAAAAAAGGAACGGCCGAAATGGTCGCTCCTTTTTAGTTTACTCAATGCCTACAGCTTTAAACAGTGCATCCTTATCGTTTGCACACTCATCGTTCAAAACCAATTCAAGCATCTGATTGAGGATGGCCCCAATTTCCTTGCCCGGCTTCATGCCTGCTGCAATAAGGTCGTTCCCGTTAACAGCCAGATCCTTAAGTGAAAAACACGCCTGTTGTTTGAGTATGTCACAACGAACTGCAAACAGATGATTTATTACCTTAAGGCGCTCAGTTCTGCCTTTTATTGCCTGACCGCTTATATCAGCGTATTTAAGCATGAAAAGGCATTTTAATAGAGACTCACTGTCAAGCTTGTTGAGCCATCTCTTAATATACTTTGCTTCCGGCTTAATGTCGGCATCGTGATATTTGACAAGAGTGACTACCTGCTCCCTGATGCTGTTGTTGAAACGCATACGGCGCATAATGCTGTCAACCATTTCAGCAGACTTTGCTGCATGGCTATAGAAATGTCTTATGCCGTCAGGACCATCCTGATAGCTATGAGGCTTTCCAATATCATGGAAAAACGCTGCAAGAGTCAGTGCCAAATTGTTTGGATCCATGAAGAGAGCTGCTCTTGCGAGTACTTCAATTGTGTGGTCCCAGACGTTGAACATATGATATGGATTATTCTGCTCAAAATCGAACATATCCCTGATTTCAGGAATGAATACAGCAATGATTTCCTTGTAATTATTGATCACCTGACTGCCCATTGGCTGAGTAAGTATCTTACAGAATTCACTGTTAATACGCTCAGCAGATACCTTGGTCAAAGTATCGCTCATCTGGAATGCTGCAATCTTTGTCTTCATTTCAAGATCAAATTCAAGCTGTGCCGCAAACCGCAGTGCACGCATGATACGAAGTGCGTCTTCTTTGAACCTGTCCTCGGGATTGCCTACGCAGCGGATAACATGATCCATAAGATCAAGCCTGCCACCGAATAAATCAATGAGTCCCTCCTTATCATTGTACGCCATTGCATTGATTGTAAAATCTCTGCGTTTTAGATCTTCAGCAAGTGATTTGGTAAAGCGTACCATGTCAGGGTGGCGTCCGTCAGAATATGCACCGTCAATGCGATATGTTGTACACTCATAAAATCCGTCAACGGACAGAATAGTGAGAGTACCGTGTTTGATACCAGTTTCAATGATTTTAGTGTCAGAGAACACTTTCTTCATTTCATCAGGTGTTGCTGATGTGGTGATGTCCCAGTCATGAACCGGGCGCTTTAAGATACTGTCACGAACACATCCGCCAACAAGATATGCCTCAAAACCATTGCTCTGGAGCGTGTCAATGATGGCAGCAGCTCCTTTTGGAATGTTGATTGTAATATTGCTCATAATAATTTCCTCCTTTATTTTAATTTGTATGAACTATGATAAAGGTGGAGTTTGCTTGCAGATAATAAAAAAGACTGGTGTTTTTCGCACCAGTCTCTTTTTGTTTAGAACATTCTTTCAAGGTCATGGTTGATAACCTTTTCCAGAAAATCCGGAATTACAAATTCCTCGACCTCTGCCTCACGAAAGGCATAGTCTTGGAACAGAATATCATTACAATTCTCGCTGATGACAACCTTTTTGAGATTTGTTTTTCCAAAAGCGTTTAATCCGACTGTAATCTGTTCAGTGTCAAAGGTGATTTCCTTGATAGCTGTGTGATAGAAGCAGTCGCCACCAAATATTTTTATCTGGTTCTTCGGCAGGCTGATTTTGTTAAGATTCATACACTCAAAGAATAAGCGTGAATCTAATTTTTTAGTACCAATGCCTGACAAATCAGCTTTTTTGAGATTTTCGCACTGAGCAAATGCCCCTGAACCAATTTTTCTGGCAGAGAGCGTTATATATTCAAGCGCTGTTTTTGCAAAGGCTGATGAATCAATCACCTGTACCTTGTCAAGATTAATACTCCTCAATAATGTACATTCACTGAATGCATAATCATCAATGACATTTACACTGTCTGGAAGCTTGACTGTCTCAAGATTTTTGCAGCCAAAGAATGTTTCCCAAAGAATTGATGTAAATGCACTGTTCTCCGGGAGTTTGACACTTTTGATACCTGAACAGGCAAAACATCCAGAACCAATGTGCTTTACGCTGTCAGGAATGCTGATTTCAGACAAGTTTTCTGTCTGCTTGAAAGCAGATTCTGCAATAGTCTTAAGACCGTCATTTAAGATAACTTCTCTGAGTTGTCTGCACTCCCTAAAGGCATCAGATCTAACTACAATTACCGTTGATGGAAGAATAATCTTCTCGACAGCAGTTTTGGAAAAAGCTGAGTCTCCAACAGCAGTAATACCTTCACCAATGGTTACATTCTTAAGCTTGTTGCATTCAGAGAATAATCTGTCAGGGATTTCTCCGTTGCCACTGATTGTTACTGACTCAAGATTTCCACAATTCTGATAAACACCTTTATCAAGATTTGAAATATCTTTGATGTCAAGATTTCTTACAGCGGTGCCCTCGAACGCATGCCGATCAATTTTTGCTGACAGGTTTCCGGCATCCAGATTGCTGCACTCAGAAAAAGCACTTGCGCCAATGAATTGTACGTGAGAGAGATTAATCTTCTCAAGGCACTGACATCTGCGGCAGAAGCCATCAGGAATTTCGGTGATGGTCTCCGAAAGAATAATTTCTTTCAGATTGAAGCAGTCAAAAAATACGAATTCCTCCAAAGTGATAATCCCTGAAAGGTCAATTCTCTCAAGATTTGTGCCTTCAAAACAACCAGTTTTTAAGGCTGTTACTTGCTTTGGAATTTCAAACTCTGCAAGATTTGATCCTCTGAAGCACCTTTCTGGGATGTAAGTCAAGTATTTTGAGTATATGATTTCTCCAAGTTCTGAAAACTCAAATACTTTGTTGCCAAGAAATTTGACATTTGTAAGGTCAATTTTCGCAAGTGTTGAATTCTTAAACGCCTCATCTTCGATGCTCTCAAGACTAGCTGGTAAAATTACTTCCTTTACACAGACATCTTCAAACGCCTGTTCGCCGATAGTTTTCACGTCATCAGGGATTGTAAGTACATCTGAACTTGTGCTGCTGTCCTCAACGTCAACAAGAACGCCGTCAACAATTGTTAAAAAGAAGTCGTTAACAGATCTTCTTTCTGTACTTGACTCAGGTACCTCCTGAATGGCCTTATTTGTTTTGTATACTGTAAGTTTCATAAATTTGTCCTCCTTTATTATTTTTTTGTTTTATGAATTTACAGGATAAATATGAGTTTTACTGGCGGATAAGGAAAATTTAAAGTATGGATTAATGCCCAGAAACTGCTGACAAACAGCATTAAGTGCCACTTGACGTTAAAAACACAGTAAAATCAATAGTTTACGGCTTTTTGCAAATATTAGATGCTGCGAAAAATTACTTTTAAAAATTGAATAATGTTGAATTATGCGTTATAATAAAGTAAAAATTAAGAGAGGACTGATGTAGAAATGCAGATTAATATTGCTACAGGTGATGCAGTTATTCATGCTGTTCAAGATGGAAACTATGAAAAAGTGACCGCTTCTACCAAGAGAGAAAAATTAGAACGTCACATAAGAGTTTTAAAACGTCATTTGGAGAAGTATGAGGTAGATGAACAAACCAGAAAGGACTTCAAAAAAGAAATTGCAGAAACAGAAGCAGAATTGAATAAGCTTAAATCACAACAGAAAAATGGTGATACGGATGCCTAGACCAAAGAAAGATGGACGTTATTTGAACTTATATCTCGATAGAGCATTGCACGATGAATTTGAGCAGTTCTGTGAAAGTCTCGGACAAACTAAGACGGTTGCTGCTGAAAGGGCTTTTCGAATGTATATGGATACTATGAAACAGAATCCAGAACAGATAATGAGAGAAAGGAAATGAACGTACATGTTTTTGAAAATGAAAGAAAAATCCTCATTACCAGAAACAAATGCAATTATTTTGGGTTCATCTGGTGGCGGTAAATGTTATCATCCTTGGGATGATTTAAAACCATGTCCTTGCGGATGCAAAGAAAGACCTTTATTGATGTACGAAAAGGAAAAATTATACTTTTGCGGTGGTGCTACGGAAAATGTGTTTGCTGTTTGTAGTGTATGTGGAAGATATACTGAAAAATCAGACATATCAACTACAATAAATAACTGGAACAATAACAAAACAAAGTTTTTGACAAAAAAGAATATTTAAATATCCGTTATAGAAGCAATAGCGTATTTAATACTATAAATTTCTGCCTGTATTTTTTTGGACAAATTGATAAAAGTAAATATTATAAAGTAAAATGTATTTACAGAAAGGAATAATATTATGGACAGAGATGACATAGAAAACAGGGAAATTTATGTACATGATATGCAGGTTTCAAAACGAGAGATTGAAATTGCAGAAGAAAGTCTGCATGCAAGAGAAATCATCAGCGATGGTTCATCAATACTGCTGCATAAGCTCAGAAATGCTGCTTTTGATGGAGCGCTTACTCCGTATAAGGTTGATTTCTTGAGAAAGGATATTACTAATTTTACCATTTGCAGAATATTGATGCATATATTAATAAGTGTGGCAGATTTCAGAACTGCTGATGGAGATGAACAGAAAGAAATCATTGCAAAACTTGCTAAGCTGTATCTGCCATCAGGAAATAAGCGCTATGTTGTGGATTGGAATGCACTGATGGATAAGTCGCCAGCATTATTTACGAAGATGACGGAACATTATCTGGAAATTGTCAGGAAGTTCGATAAGGCATTAAGTCTTTTTGACCATAATGATGTATTCTGCAAGCAGTGCCGCATCAGACGTATTTCAAATGCCATTTATAAAGGAAAGATTACAGTTTTCGTTGGTAAACATAATGATGCATGCATGAAGTTTGTGGACAATGATAAAGAATACACTGTATCTCTTGTACTTGGAAACTACAGCTGGATGAAGCAGAAAGACAAGGAAGACAAATCTCTTGAGGAGAAAAGCCTTTTTGGTTTAAATATGACACCACGGGATCCATTTGAAGATACAACAGAAGAAGCGCTTGCAAACTTTTCTCTGGAAGTACTTGCTGATCGCATTGATTTGATTTTCTCTCACTGGCGCGATGCTAATCTGGATAAAAATATCATTATTCCATTCTACAGAATGCTTAACATGATTCTTGAAGATGAAAATCTCTGTATCCAGTCAGACAAATGTCCGGAAATTAAAAAATGCAGAAATATAATGGTCAAAATCAATGGTCCGCGCTGTAATCCGTTTATGTCCAGTGGAATGCACTGGTAGGAGAGCATTATGTTGATAATGATAATCAGTGTAATTATTCTTGGCAGCGGGTTTGTGCTGTCAGGAATAGGAATGTTTCTTTTTGTCAGATATCTGCTTTCAGAAGATACTGCCGCCATAATACTTGCGCCGGATGTATACAGCGTCGATGGAGATATTGTGAAAGACACAGCATGGAATATTATTCATCTGCATAAGTCTGCAAAGACGGGTGATGTGGTCCATATACGTATAAGCAGGAAAAGCAGAAGAGTGGTATCAAATATGGCATCAATATTAATTCTGATACTTTGCGGTGGCGGACTGTCATTTATCGGATATGTCTGTATAGTATTGACAAGTAATATTATCATGCTTATATAATTGTTTTTTTACACTTTACTTCACTAAATAACTGAGTGCATACAAAAATACCAGCAACAAAATGCTGGTATTTTTTGAGTTTACAGCGTAATCTCGCCGACACTGTCCATATCAATTGCCATTATAGTGACAATATGGTTGTCAGAATATGTCACATTTGCGACATACTTGCCAGCAGAAAATTCCTCGACATACTTTGCTGAGGAAGTATACTGTACAGGTTCTTCATTCTCTTTGAGCATTGCTGTGATATCGTCATCAACAATACCGCACATGAGTTCTTTAAGCTCCTTTGTGGTGCCATTAAAACGAACTACGTCACAGTTGTCTTCATATTTTGAGTCCTGTTTTGTAATAAAAAATTCTTTTGGCAGGTCCTCTGCTGACTTTGACAAGAGCTCAAAATAACTCTCGTCATCAAGTGATAAATCTGCAGGTACTCCAGCAGGTGTATTGTCCTCGATACTAATGTCGCCAACTGACTCAATACAGAATTCATAGGTGTCTGTCAGCCAGTCAACGACTAAGTCTAAAAGCTCTGACTCATCGCCTTCTGACTCAATGAATAGCTTCTTCTCATCATCGCCAGAAATAGTCACGTTAATGGGAAGTCTTCTTAAATCCTCCTTCTCGTCAACACTCCATTTAATATTTGTCACTTTAATCATAATATTTATCCTCCTTTATTTATAATTGATTATGATATGTATAAATATGGTGTTTGCATAAAAAGAAAGAGCGGCAATGATGCCGCTCTTTCATCTGTTTACTCCATTTTATCCCAGATTTCCTTGTATTTATTATACATGTAGTCCGGGACAATCAGTTCATGCACCTTTGCACCAGCAAGTTCATGACCTGTATACAGACATGTCTGCGTACAGTTTTCATCCTCAGCTGGCAGAAATTCAAGTGTTTGGGCTTCTACACCATACAGTGCAAACTCTATGAGATATGAACCCGGATAAATAATGAGGTGGTCCAGCTTAAGTCCGTGCAGACAGCGTCTTTCAAAAGTAAGCGCTTTGGCTGGAAGTCTTAGGTCCAGCTCATTGTCAATATCATTGAAACATTCTTCAGGGATTTTCCCCAGATCCATACATCTGCTTAAGTCTACTCGCTTCAAGTTGATACATCCAGCGAACGCCTGCTTTCCGAGATTCATGAGTCTGGAAGAACATTCAATCTTTTCCAGACCTGAGCATTCAAAAGCACTTTTCCCAATGGAATTGATGTTTGAAAAATCAAATTCCTTAAGACTACGACATCTTGCAAATGCACGGCAGTTTATGGCTCTGACATTTTCAATGCCGGTTATTTCGCAAAGTTCTTTGCACTCTGTAAAACAGCTTGTCTGGATTGTTGTCAGGCGTTTTGACAGATGCGCTTTTTTGAGTTTTACACAGCCGTTAAAAACTCCTTGGTCCAGAAATTCAACTGAGTCAGGAATATTAATCTCCTCAAAGTCTGTATATGAGAAAGCGCCTTCGTTAATACTTTTAAGGCTTTCAGGAAATGTAATGCTGCTTAGTCCAGTGTACTGGAACGCAAATGAAGCTATGCGTTTCAAATTCTTTGGCAGCTTTATTCCTGTAAGTTTTTCACAGCCATAAAAAGCATATTCACCGATACTGACGATGTTTGTGTCTGCTTCGTCAGTAAAAGTAACCGTCTCAAGATTTGAGCATCCTTCAAATATGCCCATATTTACTAATGAATCTGCCTTTGGAGCATTAATTGTGACCTCCTTTAACAGACTGCATTTTTTGAAGACGCCTGTACCCAGTCCATCTACATTCTCAATGTGGACTTTCTCAAATGAACATTCTACAAATACGTCGGAACGAACATGCTGGTAAGGGTAGAGAGTAAGCTCTTTTGTTTTTAAAGATTTGCATCTCTTAAATGCGCCATCTCCAAACCAATCTATTGAGTCAAGGCTAATATCCTCAAGATTTTCACAGCCAGCAAAACAGTTTTTTGACACAGATTTGCCGCAGCTAAGCTTAACTGATTTGAGCTGATGACAGTCTGCAAACATTCCTGTCTCCAAAGAGAAATTCTTTGGAATATTCACCGTTTCTAATGCAGTTTCAGCAAAGATATTCTCGCCATTTCTGTCATGGTGGATCATTTTTTCCGGCAGAGTTACATGTTTGAGACCTGAATTTTCAAAAGCAGACGACTCAATGTAAAGCATTTCTTTTGGAAAATCTACTGACTCAAGGGCAATACAGCTTTTGAAAGCAAAATGCTTTATTCTCTCCAGTTTTTCTGGAAAGCTGATTTTCTTAAGTCTGCTGCACTGATAGAAAGCTGCTTCGCCGATGGTTTTTAAACCATTTGGCAGAATAACCTCCTCCACATCACTGCGGAAAAAGGCATAGTCGCCGATAACAGTTACTTTTGCTGGGATTTTAATCACCTTGCACCCATTTGTCTTGCAATTTTTGAGAGTAGCACCTTCTATGGTAAACTCCGGCTCAAGAGATTTCTTGTCAGCAGAATCCTCCTCTTTAGCAAATTTGAACAAACTTGTCTCTTTAATTGTAAGTTTCATAATATTTTCCTCCTTTATTCTTTTTTTTGTTTATGAATTTACGGGATAAAGATGAGTTTTGCTGGCGGATGAGCAAAAATTTATGCTGACAATTAACATCAAGTGCCACTTGATGTAAGAAATTCAGTAAAATCAATGATTTCAAGGCTTTTAATAAAAACAGATGCCGCAAAACCCTTATATTTGCGTTATTTTGTTTAAAGTGTCACTTAATGCTGAAAATTTTCTGCCAGTATTTTTTGGACAAATGAACGAAAGTAAATATTATATATACAAAGACGCAAAGGAGACTATTATGGATGAGCGACATGATTAAGCTAAGACAGCGATTCTGCAAGGACTGTGATATTCCTGTTAACATATTCGATGAACCATACTTTTCAGACAGGCTCAAACTGTTTGATTTTCTATATAATTCTGTAAGCAAGTGGGATTTATTTAAGAGTGAACTTACAAAGTATGACAGTGCTATGGATTATTTTGCTGACTATAGCCGCATAAAGGATGAAGCAATTGAAACTGTAAGGAGTACAGAAGGTTTTCAGCTTTTCACAGCTTATGGCATCAATGATTTTTCAATAAAAAATAAAGGGCTCCCGGTAAGCAAGATATACAATCCCGAGAATAACGGCAGAGTATTCTTAAGTATTGACATGAAAAAGGCTAATTTTTCAGCGCTGCGGGAATACCGCGATGATATATTTGGCGGATCTGACACATGGGAAGAATTTATCAGCAGATTTACTGATAACAAACACATCATAAACAGCAAGTACATCCGTCAGGTTATCATGGGCAATCTTAATCCAAAGAGACAGACTGCTTACGAAAAGGTTCTTATGGATAAACTGCTGACAGATATTCTGCATGCAAAAATTATTGACAAAGAGAACGTGGCGGCATTTCTTGCTGACGAGATTATCTTTGACATAACTGATCTGGAAAACAGGTGTGAAGTAATAGCTGACATATACAAAATATCCGGTCAGGCGCCATATATGAACACTGAGGTCTTTTCCCTGCACAAGATTTATGGGTATGGTGTTGACGGTTACATCAAGAATGTCTATTCGAATGTCTATTTAATGGACAATGCAGCCCGCAGCATAAAGGTTAAGTGTGTTGACAAAGACATGATGACATTTGTTGCGAGATACTTGTTAAAGGAGCCTGTTACGGATTCAGACAGGACGTTCTATTGCAATGGACTACTTGCGAAGTTTGAACAGGTGCCGGAGATTACAACCGACCTGAAGTTTGATAATAAAATTGATGGAAATTAATAAGGACGGCTGTATCTTATGACTAAAGTCACAAGTCTTTATTCTAGCACCAAGATAATGATTATTGCGGAAAGCGAATATTTTTTGGGACAAAATTGATTTTAGGCACTATATATAACGATAAAATTATCAAGTCTTGTTTGTGTCTTGATAGAATGAAAGGAATATTGAAAACTATGAAAAGCATAAAAAGAATGTATGTCGGAAGGAGTGGCAGCGGTAAGTCATATGAATGTATAGAGCTGGCTAAAAATCATTGTAATGGAATTACCATAATTTTTGCCGGTATACCCATTTTCAAAAAAGAAAAAGATGAATTAAGAAGCTGTGGGTTTACTTTTTGTGATACAAAGGATTTGTATGAACTTGACCCGAAAAAAGGAAACAAGTATTACATATATAATGCTTATCCTTCAGCTCTTAAGTTTCACATGTTTGATGATATTTGGGACTTTCTAATCAATAATATAAAGAGACTAAACAAAAAAGATGTTTTGATTATATTTGACGAGGGGGTTATTTCTGATTTTAAAATTCCGCAAGGGTTCATGCTTAGTACGGATAATAGACAAATGAAAATGAAGTTTTTGTCAAAAATAGTGCGTTATTTTTTAAAATCTGGCATTGTGTTCACAATTCAGGAAGAAGACCCAACGGTTTTAGGAGAAATAAAGAAATTCAATGTCCTTAGCATTTTGGGAACGGATTATGAAGTTGTAGTAAAAGATTATGCAAAATAGATGTGAATACTGTTCGCCAACAAAAAGATGTCGTATTAAGATAATCAAAGGAGAAAAATATGGGAGTGACAATAGAAAGTCCAAATTATTCAATAGATCTTGGCCCTGCAGGATTTAACAGATTGAGGCAGAAAGTTGCAGACCTTACAGCAACGGACATTGCAGAACATTACAGCAAACTGACGGATGGAATGTTTCTTGTTGGAGATGAACGACAAAAGTTCATGGCTTGCTATAACAAGAAGATTGCAGAATTAAACGCATAATATAATGAGAAATATAGTAATATTCTTGATTTTCTATATGAAAGTGACTGTAGTGGAAAAATGGATACTGAACATTGCAAATCAATTTGGGAAATCATAAAAGACTATAATGATGATATCTGTTATGGATATGCCGGACGTTCAGATTGTGCAAAGTTTTCTGATTTCAAGGATATTGTAAAGGATTGTATTGATAAATGCGTTGAGATGGAATGGTGGTAAAGACATTGTAACTCAAAAACAAAAAGCACCGCATGAATTTCACGTATGAATATACAAAACAAAGGAGAATGAATTATGCTGAAAAAATACTTACAATTTTTAATTGACTCATTTGAAAAACTTACTTCCCTTGGTGGAAGCAACAGTACATGGAACGACTATTTCCTTACTGTTGGAAACGAGCTTTTAGTTATTCTTATTGGGCTGGCTTACATTATAGCTATATTTCTCATTATTTATATTCCGATTTTCGGGAATAAAAAGCTGATACGAGGAATAAGAAAGAAAGATAATTGGTACAGATTTTACAACCTGTATGAAAAATATACCGAGGCGGTATTAAAGATCAAGTCTATCGTAGACTGTCAGATTCAATATGATAATTATGCATACAATGATTATCTCAACAAAGAATTAATTGAAGCATTGAATAAGTTCGGAATTCAGATTTCAGGAATAAACTTTAAAAATGGTGACAGGTTTGATAAAGATCTGTTAAATAATACTCTTAAACAGTTTAATCTTCAAAACTGCCTGTTAATGGAAGAAATTCCAAAATACAAATGGGATAACTGTGGAGTGTTTGCTGAATTCAATATTCTTGGAAAGAATTGGAATAAAGAATTACGTTACAACATTAAATGTGTTGCATCATGTTCCGGATTGCTGCTTATATATGCAGTCTTTGTTGTTCCACTCATTCTTATGCTGTTTAAGTAGGAGACTATAAAGTCCACCACATCCGCAGGTTTTGCCCTGCGGGTGATTTCTGATGAAGTGATTTGCAGAAGATAGAACTTAGAGGAGAAAATTATGCAGATACGAAAGAAATTCAAGTATTCAAAAGATAATAATGGTCAGATAAATATAATATACAACATTCCTGACGAGGTATATGCCGACACAAGAATCAAAGGCATGTCATTTGCAAAGCTGAAAGTTGGTTATCCTACATTATTTAAAATATGTGAACTTTTATATAATTATGACGTTCTTATGGCAATAATAACTGTATTGGCTGCCATAGAAATGGTTGCAATTATTATGGAGCTGCTCATGCATTTTTGTGTTAGACATATCGGTATGTCGAAAATGATTATGACTGTTACACTCTTTCTGACCATTGTGTTTTTGATATTTATTCAGTGCTGGCTTGATAAGATGTTTGAAAAATCAGAACCGTACTATATCAGAGCAGAGCTCTTTAAAGCTATCGTTTATGATGAAACAAGAATATATCCCGGCTATAGCAACAAAAGGAAGAAAGTCACAGATATAGAAATTGATTGCGACGAAAATCCTTATAGCTGCAGCGATTATATCCATTGTCAGTTTTCGACACCTTTCAAAAATGGAGAATCGTGCACTGTTGAGTTTTGGTTTGCGGATGATTTGAAGTATGAAACGATTATCAAGAGGAAGTAGCTATGGAAATCACGAAAAAGTCTACTAATTTTAGGACAAAACTGTGATTTCAGGTACTATATATATAACAATAAATAATGTTAACCCGATCATTTTAGAGGAGACAAAGATGTATAATATATATTCTGTTTTTAGAAACTTATTCATTTTGACGCTTATTGTACTTTTGTTATCATTTGTACTTTTATGTGTAGACAAAAAAATAGTTAAGAACAAAAAAATATATAAATTCATAGATAAGTTTCAAAATGCAGTTTCTATCATTTGTATAATAAGCTTATTTGTATTTATCATATCATTAATGGGATTTGTTGTTTCTGGTGGAATGGTTTCTCTTAAAATAAAAAATACAATGGCTAATTATTTTAATACTGATGTAAAACTACATTATAATCAATTAATTGTGGATGGCGATGAATATTATGAATATAAGTATGATGATAAAAAGGATGAAATAATCTTAGATAAGATTAATTCCGATAAAAAGATAGTAATAAAAGATGTTTTTGGAAAATAATCTGTTGCAGCGTTCGAAGGTAAAAAGAAAACGAGAACGAATATTTTTTTATTTAAAAGAAAGATATGGATAAATTTATGATTGCTATTTGTATAGGTACTGTTGGTGTTGTTCTTTATACATTTTTTTGGGCTTGGACTGTTGATTCAGTTGAACATGCCAAAGAAGTTAATTCAATGGATAAAACCAAGCACATAAGAAAGTTGTTTTTGTTTGGGATATTATTAAATATATTAATTTTACTGGTTGTTGGAGGAATATTCGGTGCTATACATTTGCATAATGAGAAAGTTAGCAAAGTAAAACTATAATAGCAGAGGGATATCCTGATGCTGTTGATTTTGAGACATATGGGGTTTCACCTATAAAAGGAGATTTTAAATTCAGTGAACGGACTTATGTGTTTGAGGAGACAGAAAATATCCATGGTAAAAGAATTTTGTATATAAGTGAAGAGGGTAAAGAAAGTATGGATAGTAAGATTGTTGATTTAGATGATTAACTACGGAAAAAAGGAATCGGGCTCTGTTCAAAGGCAGTCAGACAACAGAAATGTAGACAAAAAATATGTAACAACATATATCAAAATATTTAAAGGAGAAATTCAATGAATAATTTTAAAAATATAAGTGATAAGAAAAAATCATTTTTAATATCATTAATCAATGAATTTTTTGAGGCTTTTATGATAACTTTAGGTATAAGCTATATATCTATTATTACAATATTAAGTAAAATTGGAATTATAAACTTCTTTGGCGCTGAATATTGGGGGTTAAGTGTAATAGTTGCTACGTTTGGGTTTCCATTATTATTATTGATATTATTATTGATTATTTACGCAATTGAAGAAATTGTTACAGCGATTCCACTTGCAATACATAAAATTAAGGCTATATATAATTATACTTATTTACCACTTACTACTGATGAAATTAAGGACGCTTTGGATAAAGGCATTATATCTTCCAAAGAAGATTATATCAGATTAATTTTGGACAGCTTGCGGTATGGCATAACTAATAAACCATCTTCTCTTTTCAATACTTTTTATTATATTAGGTTATCAAAAGTAGAGATATATTATTTATGTAAAGCTTTTGAAGAAGTCTTTGATAGTCCTATAATTATTGATAAAGATATGGTTTCATATATTAATAAGCATGATTATAGATATTCCCCTTTTGATTATCTATCTACTACTGATGGTTATAGTATTCAAGACTTAAGACGAGGAAATGAAAGCGTTACTTTTGCTATATATCTTAATAGAGATAAATATAAAGAAATATTAGAAACAGTTGATTATCCATTATATGCATGTCAATAATATGATTTATATGATGCTAAGGTTAATAACAATATTAACGTAGCAACAGACTTTAGCAAAAAGCTTGCTAAAAATGCAGTAAAGAAACCGCAGCAGAAATGCAAAAGAATAAGATTTCATCTGATTCAAAAGATAAATGCTTCGACTACGAGAACATGTAGAAAAGGCAGAAGAGGTACAGAAATGTACCTCTTTTTTGAGCTTATATATTAGCATCTCCTGCAGACAGGCTGTGGAAGCATAATAAATTTGCATAAATTATAATTAATTCTACAAAGTACTTGACATAGTTACTAAGAGTTACTATAATAAGCACATAAAGTAAATATAAGAA
>ENA-OPDE01000076-OPDE01000076.1-human-gut-metagenome-genome-assembly--contig:-NODE-76-length-67498-cov-4.279169_pt1 | contig 67498 bp, 70 predicted proteins | sample MGYA00241261_ERZ501502 | MGnify/ENA primary metagenome ERZ501502 (study PRJEB25962, sample SAMEA2042450) | human gut metagenome | biome: human gut; feature: human-associated habitat; material: faeces... | reverse complement strand
ATGTTGCAAGTGATGTTGAATTTACAATCTCTGATACAGGAGAAGTTCAAAAAGTGGTTATGAAAGATGAAGCAAAACCTGTTGTTGTAAAAACTGGTGATGATACAGACTATAAATCATTGAGTGCGTTACTAATTGCCAGTGGATTATTAATTGCAGCAGTAATCTGTAAAATCAAAAGAGGTAAAGATGAATAGGAATCAGAAGGTAATGCTTATGCTGTCAGTCATTTTCATTACCTATTTTCTTTACATTGTCTATAAATACTGGATTGCAGATATTGAATGGTTTTCATTTAAGAATATCTGTCTGTAACAAAGAAAAATAATTTTGAAGGAGGTGATGACTATAAGATGAAAATGAACAGTTTGATTTCATGGGTAGGTGGAAAGAAGTCTATTAGAGATCTGATCTATGCAAGATTTCCACAAAGCTATGGAAGATATATTGAAGTATTTGGTGGAGGAGGGTGGGTACTGTTTGGAAAAAAGCCAGATAAATTTGAAGTCTATAATGACTTCAACAACAACCTTTCAAATATGTTTGCAGTTGTAAGAGATCAGCCATTGGCTTTTATTCAGGAACTTGGTTATCTTCCTGAAAACGGAAGAAATATCTTTAATCTTTATAAAGAAATTATAACCAAGCAAAGAGTAGAAGATAAATTTTTACAGGAAGAAATGGAAAAGGTAAAGGTTTATTTTACTGAGCTTCAGCAAGAAGAAATCATGGAAATCATGAAGCAAGAACGAATTGAAAAACAGGATGTAAAACTTGCTGTTGCATTTTTTAAGCTTGTCAGATATTCCTATGGTTCAGGGTGTAAAACTTTTGGATGTCGACCTTATGATGTACGTAAAGCGTTTAATACGGTCTGGCAAATCAGCGACAGATTGGCAAATACAGTTATAGAAAACAAGGATTTTGAGGCACTGATTATTCAATATGATCGATCAGATGCCTTTTTTTATTTAGATCCTCCCTACTATGAAACTGAAGGACATTATTCTGTCGTATTCACAAAGGAAGATCACATTCGCTTAAGGGATACCTTAAAGAAATTACAGGGAAAGTTCCTGCTTTCCTACAATGACTGTGAATTTATACGAGATCTGTACAAGGATTTTTATATTGAAGGATTTTCAAGAATCAACAATATGGCTCTTCGTTATGATAAGGATTCACAGTTTCCAGAAGTGTTGATTTCCAACTACAATCCTATGAAGAATTCAGGAATACAGAAACAGCTTGATTTATTTGAGCAGGATGGAGGTGATGAAAATGATGAATGAGTATCATATGAAACTTGAGGAAGGGAATAAAGTGACCCTTCCTGAAAGTTTAGTTAATAAGTTGCTGTTAAGAAAAGGTGAAACAGTCTGTTTGATTCAGGAAGATGGAATCAAGGACAAGTGCTTTAAAGTAACTGCAGAAAATGAAAAAGAACTGTTCGATGAAGATTTTTACTGCATTCCCAAAAGAGTATTTGATATGTGTCATTTGGATTATGAAAGTATTCAGATCATCGTTGAACAGGGACAAATGGTCATTACCAATCCACAGTATGTGTTGAGCTATTTAGGAAAAGATATGATTACCTGTCTTTTAAAGCAAAATGTGGATTTAGGATTATTTGCAAAGGATCTTGTAGATTTATTAAATGAACAGACAATCGAAGAAGCTGTTTAGAAAAGGAGGAAACAATGGTACAAATTTTAAAGAATAAAAAAGTAAAGGTCATTATCTGTTTGATGATTATCTTAATAATGCTTGTATTAACAATGAAACAGTCTTATGCGGCAGGAGATGTTTCAAGTGTTATCCAGCAGGCTTGGAAACAAATGGAGTCGCAGATTAAAAATATTGTCAACAATGTTGTGTTTCCTGTTATTGATATCATACTTGCTGTCTTTTTCTTTGCTAAACTTGCAATGGCATATTTTGATTACAGAAAACAAGGACAGTTTGATTGGACAACACCAGCAATACTGTTTGCGTGTTTAACATTTTCCTTGATTGCACCAAACTATATCTGGAAAGTTTTATAGAGGAATAGATTATGTTTTTATGGGATTTTGTCGCAGATAAGGTCATGGGACAGATTGTTGACTGGATCTACAGTAAGCTACTTGAATTTTTAGGTGAATTCTTTGGCATGATGGGATCAATGGGAGCAGATCTGTTTGACTATGACTTTGTAAGAGCCATTATTGAACTGTTTAGACTTTTTGGATGGGCGCTGTTTGTTTCAGGAATGGTCGTTGCAGTATTTGAGATTGCCGTTGAATATCAAAGCGGTCGAGGCAGTATCAAAGATGCCTGTCTTAATGCTATGAAAGGGTTTATGGCTGTGTCTTTGTTTACTATATTGCCTGTAGAATTATATAAGTTCTGTATTTCTTTGCAGGTAACCATGTCCAATGGACTTGCTAAACTTGTAGGAAGTCAGTCCGTAGGTGATTCGGCAATTAAGTCACTGTCGTATATGCAAAAGCTGTCGCTTGGAACGGTATTGCTTATCTTTTTGCTGATTATGATGGGCTATTCCATTATCAAAGTGTTCTTCGCAAATCTAAAAAGAGGAGGTATCCTTTTAGTAATGATTGCAGTAGGATCGCTTTATATGTTTTCAATTGTGCGTGGCTATACAGATGGTTTTATTCAATGGTGCAAGCAGATCATTGGTATATGTCTTACTGCATTTTTACAGGCAGTCATTTTAATTGCAGGTCTGGGTGTTATGAAAGAAAACTGTCTTTTAGGAATCGGCTTGATACTGGCAGCCAGTGAAATTCCACGAATTGCAGGACAGTTTGGACTTGATACAAGCATGAAAGCAAATATCATGTCTACTGTTTATGCGGCTCAGTCAGCTATGAATATTACAAAAACAATTATGAACAGAAGCTAATAATCATCTTGCATTTTTCCTGCTTATTTGGTATTTCTGTTGTAGGAGGTACAGCATGACTATCGAAGAACTGAAAAAATATAAATGGTTTGTTGCAACATGCAAGTATGAAGGTATCGTTGGGAAAAAGCATTGTTTTACATATGATGTTGATAATTTAAATACAAATTTGTTAAGTGGAATGATTTTAGTTGATGATGAACTTGTAAAAGAAACAGAAGAAAAGGGTGTCTGGCAGGACTGTGTTTTTGATGCGATTTGTGATGAAAAAGTTCAAATCGTACAGCAATGTTCAAAGCCAATCATTCTTTATGAAGAAGTTCCAGAATATGATGAGTGGGTGAATCTGTTATTGTATCGCTATCTTGAACAGCATTATTATGAAAAGAAATGGATGACCTATATACAGGTCGATAGAAAAATGAATGATGAAATGAGGTTGAACTAAAATGTATATGTATCCCGATAATTTAAAAGGGAAGGCAACATTATGGCTATGGTATTTAAGAGATATTGGAATCGTAGGTGTGGGGGCAATCATTGGAGTGATTGCCATTTCTCATGCCAATTTTTATATGCCAATGGCATTAGTAGGGTGCTATGCTTTTTTAACTATCCGTATGGCTGATACCAGTATCTTTGATTTTTTATCATATGCCTTTGCCTTCTTTATATTTTCACAACAGCTATATAAATGGCATTTTACAGGTGAAATAAAAACACCCTTGAATACAGAAAACAGGAAAAAGAAATGGAGGCTATGATGAAAAGAAAGAAGAAAACAGAGAAGAAAGATACCGTGAAAAAGAAAACAAAGAAAAATAAAAAAGTATCCAGTACAAGGATGCTAATCAATACTAAGACGATTACCGATTACAGTTTAAAACTGTTTAATGGAGAGGAAGTCGTCTTTTTTGTTGTTCAGCCACCAAATCTTTCTGTTATGTCAAAAGAAAACATAGGTGCAAAGATATTTGCACTTACAAATGTTGTAAAAGGACTAAATGATATTGAAATTATCTGTCTGAACAGTCGAGATAATTTTGAAGAAAACAAATATTTTCTGAAAAAAAGAATTCAGGAAGAAACAGAAGAAGTTGTTATCAGGCTTCTTAAAGAAGATCTGTATCATTTGGATAAGATTCAAACACAGACAGCAACAGCACGACTTTTCCTGATCGCTGTTCGTATAAAACCTGATGATCAGTTAGAAGTACATTCTTTGATCCATCGTATTGAAAAACTCATTCGTATGCAAAATATCTCTGTAACACGAGCAGACAAGGAAATGATTAAAAGAATGTTGGCTGTCTATTTTGAACAGAATGTTACGACAAGTCAGTTTGAAGATTATGATGGAAAGAGGTGGTATGATGGTGTTCAATAAATTATTTGGTAAATTCAAAAAGGCTGAAGTTGAAGATGAAGAAGAAATCAAAGTGCAGGATTACCTTGATATGATTGCACCTTCAACAATACGTTTCTATACAGAATATTTTATTTGTGGCAACAGCTACAGAAGTGTCTGGGCATTACGAGAGTATCCAACCTCTACAGATGAACAGGCACTTTTACGTTATATGGGTGAAAAAGACGGAGTCACCTTGCATATTTATGCCAGACAGGTCACTTCTGCAGAGGAAAAGAAGATCATTGGAAATGCAGCTAATAAAAACAGGCTCAGACAAAGCAATACGCAAGATCTAAAAGAAACAGTAACTGCTCAAAGCAATCTTAATGATGTTATTGAGCTGATTGCCAATATGCATCGAAACAGAGAACCACTTGTTCACTGTGCTGTTTATTTTGAGTTGATTGCTGACAGCTATGATGAGCTTAAACTTATTCAGACTGAAATGATGACAGAACTTGTGCGAAGCAAGTTGAATGTTGATCGTCTTCTTTTAAGACAGAAAGAAGGATTTCTAGCGGTTATTCCATCGGGATATGATGGATTCAAGGAGCAGTTTGAACGTGTTCTTCCTGCATCAAGTGTTGCAAATCTTTTTCCATTTAACTATTCAGGTAAGACAGATCCGCATGGAATCTATATAGGTCACGATAAATTTGGAAGCAATATTATTGTTGATTTCAATGAAAGAAGTGACGACAGAACAAATGCCAATGCTCTTATTCTTGGAAATTCAGGACAGGGAAAATCATATCTTTTAAAACTTTTACTGTTGAATTTAAGAGAACAGGGAATGTCTTTAATAACGCTAGATCCTGAACATGAATATGAAGAAGTAACCTATAATCTTGGCGGTGTTTTTATTGATATGATGGCAGGACGATATATCATTAATGTTCTTGAACCAAAACAATGGTCAGAAGATATAGAAGATTCAGGTGAAGATGATGTTCCTGTTGCATTTAAACAGTCAACAGTTCTTGCACAGCATATTTCCTTTTTAAAGGATTTTTTCAAGACATATAAGGCGTTTACAGAAGAGCAAATCGATACGTTAGAAATTATGTTGGTAAAGGTCTATCAAAGATTCAACATTAATGAAAAGACGGATCTTAGTGTTCTAGAACATGACGACTACCCTATATTGAGTGATCTCTATGATTACATTGATGAAGAATACAAACATTACAACACAAACAGAAATAACATTTATACAAGAGAATCACTGCGTGAAATACTGCTTTTATTAAATTCAATATGTGTGGGAAGTGACAGTCGTTTCTTTAATGGGCATACCAATATTCATTCACAAAAGGTTGTGACTTTTGGTGTTAAGGATCTTTTACAGGCAAATAAGTCTTTAAAAGATGCGATGCTTTTTAATATCCTTTCCTATATGTCCAATGAGCTGTTGAAAAGAGGGTATACAGTAGCTTCAATCGATGAACTTTATCTTTTTTTAACAAATACAACAGCAGTAGAATACATTAGAAATTTTATGAAGCGTGTTCGAAAAAAGGAAAGTTCTGTTATTTTAGCTTCTCAAAATCTGGAAGATTTCAATATTGAAGGAATCAGAGAACTAACAAAACCATTGTTTTCAATACCAACACATACGTTCCTGTTCAATGCAGGAAATACGGATGCAAGATTTTATATCGATACGTTACAGCTTGAAGAAAGTGAATATGAACTTATTAAATATCCACAAAGAGGTGCCTGTCTTTATAAATGTGGAAGTGAAAGATACAACCTTATTGTTCATGCACCAGATTATAAATCAAAACTGTTTGGTGATAAAGGCGGAAGATAGGATGATGAATATCCATGAAAAGTCAGCGTTTTGGAATAGAAATAGAAATGACAGGTTTAACAAGAAGAAGCGCTGCTTTGATTATTGCTAAACATTTTGATACAGGTTTTAGGCATGAACGTGGTGTATATGATACCTATTCTGTCTGTGATCAAGACGGAAGAAAATGGAAAATTGTGCGAGATGCAAGTATTACACCGCAATGTGGAAATCGATTTGATTATGATCCTGATTATAAAGTCGAGGTTGTTTCGCCTATCTGTCATTATGAAGATATTGAAACGATACAGAGCATTGTTCGTGAATTAAGAAGGAATGGTCATGCTAAAGTCAATGAAAGCTGTGGAATTCACATTCATGTGGATGCTTCAAAACACACTGCCAGATCATTAAGAAATATTGCAAATATTATGTATTCAAAAGAGGATCTTATCTTTAAAGCTTTAAAGGTAAGACCGCAAAGAGAAGTACGATTCTGTAAGAAAATAGATGATGATTTTTTAGAAATGCTCAATCGAAAAAAGCCAAAGGATATTGAGGAAGTTGAAAATCTCTGGTATGACGGAAATACCAGCAGAAAATACGAACACTATGATGATTCGAGGTATCATGCCTTAAATTTTCATAGTGTTTTTTCAAAAGGAACAATAGAATTTCGGATGTTTAATGGAACACTTCATGCAGGTGAAATCAAGACCTATATCCAGTTTTGTTTGGCAATATCTCATCAGGCATTGGTTCAAAATAAGGCAAGCAGAGTTAAGACACATTCGTCTAATGAGAAATATACGTTCAGGACTTGGCTTTTACGACTTGGACTTATTGGCGATGAATTTAAAACAGCACGACATCATCTTTTAAAAAATCTAGATGGATGTATTGCATGGAAAGATCCACAACAGGCAGTTATGCAAAGAGAAAGATTGCAAAGTGCACAGGAAACAAATAATGAATCATTGGAAGATGTTCAAGAAGAACTTGGAATGCACATGCAACAGATGTAAAGGAGGAACAGAAAAGAATGAAATATTATGTGGCTTATGGCAGTAATTTAAACAGGGAGCAGATGGCACACAGATGTCCAGAGGCTAAACTGGTTGGAACAGGTATGTTGTCAAATTATGAAATGGTGTTTAGAGGAAATAAAAGTAATGCAGTTGCGACTGTAGAACCAAAAAAGGGAATGGAAGTACCTGTAGGTATTTGGGAAATTTCAGAAAACGATGAGCATTTCCTTGATCGCTATGAAGGTTATCCACACCTCTACGAAAAGAAAAATTTGAGAATTTCTAATGGAACAATTACAACTGAGGCGATGGTTTATGTGATGAATGATGGTTATGAATATGGAGTACCAGGTAAGGAATACTATGAAATAATCAAGCAAGGATATAAGGACTGTTCTCTTGATGAAAAGTATTTAGATGAGGCTGTTGAAAAAATGAAAGAAACTGTTTTAAATCAAACAGAAGCAGCAATGTATCCTTATGGTTATAGAGATGTCAGACAGTAATGAAAACAAAACTTATAAAGTTAGCTCTGTCTTTTTTTAGCAGTGATGATGGCAGGAAGTTTGTCAGAAATGTAGCTGTTGTTATTGTTTCACCATTTGTTGCTATTACTGTTTTAATTGGTGCTATTTTTTCAGATGGTATTTCATTCAATCACAATCTTGTAACAGATCTGTTTGAAGGCAATCCAATTAGTGAACTTACAGATGAAATGAAGCAATATGTTCAGGAAATACAGGATGGACTTGTGTTGATTGACAGTCATATTGACAAAATTAATCAGACTTTTACAAATGGATCATCGCTTAATATTTATCAGGTCAAAGGGTATTTTATTGGTTATATGGTTTCTTCACAGCATAAAGTATTTTCAGATGAAATGGCAGAGGCATGGGTCAACAGTTTTACAGAGGGTGAAGAAGTCAAAGTCCCTACTTCTGTAAACGCCGTCATCTATGCCAGTCTAGAAAAGAACCTGAATGAAAAACTGCTGAAAGATACAAAAAAGTCAATGGAAACCTGTTATGGTGCATTGATTGGAAATGACGGAAAAACAGTCACAACACTTTCCAAAGAGCAGATGGATGAACTGATTAAAAATATGCCTGAAGATACAAGTGAAATCAGAAAGAAAATAGTGATGCAGGCTGCGGATGCTGTTGGAAAGATACCTTATTACTGGGGTGGTTCTGCCAAGTGTGCAGGATATGATGGTAATGATTTTGGAGTAACTGTTGCTCCAGACAGCAAAGGAAGAAATAAAAAAGGACTGGACTGTTCACATTTTGTAGACTGGGTCTATTGGACTGTTATGAACAATAATCTTGGCAATACAAATACATCAGGACAGATAAAAATGTGCAAAAAAATAGCAAAGCAAGATCTCAAAGCGGGTGATCTTGCCTTTTTAATTAACAAATCAGGAAAGACAACTCATGTAGGAATCTATGCAGGAAAGAATGCAAAAGGTGAGGCTGTGTGGATACATGAAAACAGTAACGACAGCAATGTTGCCATGAATACTGTGTCTTACTGGAGTGGTTATTACAGACTGAATATGATGGAAGGACGATAGCAATGAATGAACAAAATGAATTTATAAAGAACTACTTGCATACAGAATATGTTGGCTGTTTAAAAACAGATCATGAAAAATGTATAGATCTTCAGTATGAAGAAATTGGAAACTTTGTACAGAATGCAGGGATGTTTGGTAATCTTGAAATCTCTATAAAGCACAATGGCTTGGTACTGTTTGATACAAATGGTATTTATATCAACAAGGTGTTTCCTAATATAGAATATTCCAGAGATTATCTTATGGAACTTATCAATTCTGTTGCGATGCAACTTCAAAGTGATTTCGATGATGGAGATATAGGACATCCAACAGGCAAAGTCAATGAGTTTATTAAAGAGAACTTTCAAGTTGATCTGTTGAATCTTGAACAGGAAAATAAAGTAAATTTTAGTTTGCAAATGTAAGGAGGTGAGGAAAGTGAATCAAGATAAAATTAAGGAAATCAAACAGAAATATCCAAAGGGAACAAGGATCATGCTCAATTCTATGGACGATCCTCATCATCCTGTTCCCACTGGAACATTAGGAACTGTAGAAACAGTTGATGATATTGGAACAATCCATATGAAGTGGGATAATGGACAAAGTTTAGGTCTTATCGTAGGTGAAGACAGCTTCTATGTTATTGAAAGTGTTCAAAATCAGGAGAAAATACGAGAAGCCGATGAAAAAATACGTGTACTCGTTGTTGAGCCAATGAAAGAACCAAAGGTTGAATATATAGAAAATACATTGGATGATATGCAAAGAGTTGTTGGTGGTCTGATTGAAGAAATTGACTTGAATGATAATACTGTTCTTGTCTGTAACGAGGAAGGAAAACTTATGAATTTACAGGCAAACAGACGTGTTGGCAGAGATGTTATTGCTGGCACTTTTTTTATTGCAGGAGATGATGGATCAGAAGATCTAGTTTCTTTAACCGATGAACAGGTCAATGAATATAAAGAAAGATTTCATGAATTAGAGGAAATCGAGCAGCAAGAAGTGTTTGAAAAAATTGAAATAACGATAAGGGGGTTTTAAAAATGGTTAAACAAAAAGAGATAAAAATAAAATATCCTGAAGCAAGAGTTCGAGCAATCAACTCAAATCTTGCAAAGAAAAATACAACACTTGAAGTAGAAATTATGGAAAGCTTGAATCAAATCTATAAAAAGCACGTCAAACCAGAAGTCAGAGAATTCATTGAAGAATTAGAAGGAGATGAACCTGTCGTTAGTAAAAAGCCCAGAACAATCATTGAGGAACATCCGTAAATCAATGTATCAAGGAGTGTTTGGCGGTAAATTTTGATCGTGTGCGCTTTTTATAGAAATATGGAATAAGTATGCCAATTTTATTTGTTTAAAAACGTGTGCCCTTATTTTAAAGATTTTTCAAAACAGATGGATAGAATGTCCAATTTGGATTGAAAAATAAGGGTAACTTTTAAAAGATGTGGCGTGTGCAGGTTAAAGAAGCGACGTCGCTTCACCTTACAACAACGGGCAATGCCCGTTGTTTCAAAGATGTTCACAAAAGAAAAACAACGTCATTATTGAAGACAGTGCGTCAATAGTGGCGTTGTATATTAAATGTTCTCCTAGAAACAGCAGGAGATAACAGGTCGTCAAAAACAGCGTAAGCAGAATTTTGACGGAAAATGTAGTTTGAAAATATGTGATATGTTATAATCATAAATGGAACAGCCGTATACGGTAGGTGGTTATCCTTGGTCGTCATGACGAAGGTACGCAATCCTTCGAAATTCACATTCCTAGAAGTTTTGGGAAAATCTGAAAAACGGAGGTGATGCGCAATGACAACATATGAAACAGTCATGGTGGTGTTAACAGCGTTAGCATTTATTGTGTCTATTATAGGAATCATTGTAAAGTTACTTCTTATCATTATAGATAAAAGTGCAAAAAAATAACTACCTCAGCCTCTGGAAAAGTATGAGTTAGTTATTTTAACAAAAATACAAAATCCAAGGACAACCGCTTACTGGCAGTTCCTTTTTTCAACTACATTATAGTTTATACAAAACTGAAAGTCAATATACTAGTTCGTCAGTAAATGCATACCTACAGTATATCTACTGTATAGCTACGGGCATTTATGATTGCTTGTAAATTCAAGAATATTTGATGAAAAAATGAATGTAAAATTGTGATTAGAATAATGAAATTGATAAATTTTAAATTATATATAATAGAGAAAAACGGATGCAGATGTATCCTTTTTTTGTTGGAGGAAAATAAAATGTGAATAAGAAAAGAACAACGATCTGGCTAAGTCAAGATGTGATGGACAGACTGGATGAAATGACAAAAATGGATGACAGCAAAAGTCGAAGTGAATTTATTGAAAGAGCAATTAAATTTTATGATGGTTACAATCGTTCAACGTTGGAAAATCAATATTTGCCTGTTGCTATTTCAAGTGCAGTTCAAGGAACTGTTAAATCAAGTGAAGATCGTATTTCAAAATTGCTATATAAAAATACTGTAGAGCTTTCAATGGTCATGAATGTTCTATCAGCAATAGCTGATGTTGATAATGATACTTTAAAAAAATTAAGAGTGAAGTGTATGAACGAAGTTAAAGCAACCAATGGCAAGATAAGTTTTGAAGATATAAATAAATATCAAAAAGGTTCATGATTCATAATAGCTATATAAAAACTGTTGTGATAGTATGTCGCCTAGAAAGGAATGATCTACATGTCAAAACAGGATGAATTTATAAAACAGCTTTATTATGGAGATGACCTATTCTATGAAAATACTAGAAAGGATTCTTCAAAAAAATGTGAATTGAATAAAATCCGAGATGAAATTCATGAAAAAATTATGAAGGCATTGATACAGGTATATGGTGAGGAAGAAGCAAACAAAATAAATGAGGAATGGATAGGATGTTCATCAGAAATAGAACTTGAAAATGAGATAGTAGTTTTTAAAGAGGCATTGTATTTAGGATATGATCTTGCAGACGTATTTTTTAATAGAAGATAGGAATTATATGTTAGGAAACTTTAAAAAGGTTTCCTTTTTTATTTGGTAAAGATTATGGTAAGAATTATTGTTAAGTCAGGGTATATGAAAGGTAAAAGTCATAAAGAATATTATGTGAATTATATCGCTACCAGAGAAGGTGTAGAAAAGTTTAAAAGTGATTATGGAAATATGAAGGCAACAAAGAAACAGCAGAAACTTATTCAACAGCTTATAAAGGATTATCCAACTGCAACAGGAATGTTTGAATATAATGATTTCAAAGAAAATCCAACAAGAGAAAATGCCAGTGAATTTATATCGAGTGTGATTGATGCTAATCTTGATGATATTGCAACAAAGGAAAACTATATTGATTATATTTCACATCGTCCTAGAGTAGAAAAGCTTGGTGAGCATGGTTTGTTTTCAGATGCAGGTCTTCAATTTGAACTGAATGATGTTGTCAAAGAAATAGGAGAACATGAAGGCAACGTCTGGACACATATCATTTCTATAAAAAGAGAGGATGCTACCCGTTTAGGCTTTGATTCAGTTCAAAGCTGGATGTCACTTTGTCAGGAAAAAAGAAACGATCTGGCAAAGGCAATGAAGATAGATCCGAACAATCTCAAATGGTTTGCTGCTTTTCATAATGAAGGTCATCATCCTCATATTCATATGGTTGCCTATTCAAAGAATCCTAAAGAGGGTTATTTAACTAAAAAAGGAATAGAGTCAATCAGAAAACAGTATGCTGGAAGTATTTTTAAAAATGATCTTTTACATATTTATGAAAATCAGACTGCCAATCGAGATGAAATAAAAAAATACAGTAAAGAAAAAGTCGTTGAAATTTTAAATGGAATGGATCATGAACATTTTGACAGTTCACAGATTTTTAATGACCTTTTAAAACTCAAAATGAGCTTGAAAGATTATCATGGAAGAATGATGTATGCATATATTCCAAAGGAATCAAAGCAGATTATCAACGATATTTTAAGAGAACTTGAAAAGGATGAAAATATTGCACAGCTATATGAACAATGGTACCTGTATAAACAACAAGTCAATGAAACATATAATGATACTGTCCTTGAACGTTTACCACTACTTGAACAAAAAGAATTTAAAAGCATCAAGAATATGATTTTAAATATGGTCATGCAGGATTTTGAAGATATTCATAATTTCGGCAATAGTGAATTGGATGATGTGACTAATGAAACAGGTATGGAATTTAATGAAGAAAATAGTTTGTTAGAAGAATATAAAATAAGACGTGACTATAGAAAAATAGGTGATATCAATTTAGCAATTAAAAACAATAAATTTGAAATGATTCCAGAAAGTATAGAATGGCTTGAAAAATGTGAACTTCCATTAGCTAAATATATACTTGGTAAAATCTATCATGATGGATTCTATGTAGATCGTGATTTGGATAAGGCAATAGAGTGTTATAAACAAAGTGGTGATAACAAATTTGCTTATAACCGACTAGCAAATATCTATAGGGAATTAGGAGATAATGATTTGTATGTTCATTATCTTTATCAGTCGGCAGATGAAAATTTTTCAGTAGCACAATTTAAAATTGGTAAAATTCTTGTTGAAGGTGAAGTTACTGAAAAGAATGTGGAGCAGGGAATTTATTATCTGAATAAAGCCTGTGAATATAGAAATGAATATGCACAGTATTATTTAGGTAAAATGTACCTTTTAGGAAAAGATGTTGAAAAGGATAAAGAGAGAGCCATAGAACTATTAACATTGGCCGCTGAAAATGGAAATGAATACGCTCAATATTTTTTAGATCATATAGATGATATAAAAGAAGTTCCATTAAGCATGATGACAACAAGAATGTTTCGTCATATTGGAAGAATCATTGAAAATGAGTTGCCAATAAGAAATACGATTCTTACAGGAGTCGAACATAAACTCAAACAGAAATTAATAAGAAAACGAAGTGCAACGGGTCATAGGGAAGATGATCATTCACTTCGTTTTTAATTTGAAGAAAAAGGTGAAAGATATGAAGGATAAAATTAAAAGTATTACGCATATACAAAAAGATGAGTCTATGAAAGTAAAGTCAATCAAAGGCAAAAAGCAAAACAAAAAGAAAAAAGCAAGGAGGCATCAGTAATGGCAAGAATGTTCAGTGAAGAACAGATTGCAATGGCTAATTCAGTTGATATTGCATCTTTTCTTCAAATGCAAGGTGAAGCACTCATAAAATCAGGAAAGGATATGAGATGGGCAAGACATACAAGTATTACCGTAAGAGGTAATCGCTTTTATGATTGGAAGGCAGAAGCAGGTGGTTATCCAATAGCGTTTGTTCAAAGATATTTTAACTATAATTTTAAGCAGGCTGTGGAATTTCTTCTATCTAATGTGGGTGATCTTCAAATGTCAGTTCCTTATGAAAAAACTGAGAAGGCAGAATTTAAACTTCCTGAAAAAAATGAAACTTTAAACAGGGTCTATGGATATCTTTTGAAAACAAGATTTCTTGATAAGGAAGTCATTGATGAATTTGTAAGAAAAGGTTTGATCTACGAAGATAAGGAATATCACAATGCTGTATTTGTTGGTTTGGATGAAAATGGTGTGGCTCGTCATGGGCATAAAAGAGGTACTGCAACTTATGGTAAAAATCAGTCATTTAGAGGAAATATAGAAGGCTCTGATCCATTATATCCGTTTCATTATAAAGGATCATCCAACAAGGTTTATGTTTTTGAAGCACCTATTGATATGCTTTCCTATATTTCTTTAAACAAAGCGAATTGGATGGAAAACAGTTATATTGCTTTGAATGGACTTTCTAAAATAGGACTAGATCATTTTTTAGATGTTCACCCAAATATTAATAAAATTTATTTGTGTCTGGATCATGATATTGCAGGTATCGAAGGAGCAGAGAGAATAAGTGATTTTCTAAATGAAAAAGGCAGTTACACTATTTCATGTATTCGAGCAAGAAATAAAGATTTTAATGAAGATCTGAAAGAACAAAATAATGTTGAATTTATTAAATCAACGGACAGTCCCAAATATCAGGAAGCAATGAAATATGTTTCAAATATCAAAAGTGATTTTAAAACAATTGTAAAAGACAAATTTCAAGAAGATGAATTTGATTCGCTTTTTGCCAAGTTTTATTATTCTTTTAATGGAAAAGAACCACGAGATGATTTTAAGTTTCAGGCACAGTTGGATAGACTTTTAAAAATGACAATGATCCATGAGCATTCTCTTTTAGGATTCTCTCATCCATTATCAGATAATTCACCAGTCTGGTCATATTTAAAACAGGATTATAGAAGTTATAGGGACAATGGCAATACAAAAAAGATGTTTGAAAATGTTTGTCAGTCAGTAGCTGACTATAAAAACTGTGTTAAAGAAAATAACAGAAATAATCTAGTAAAGGCTTGTAGAAATTTATCTGCAGGTCTTTTTTATATGGATGTTCATTATAGAAGGGAGATTTATAAAGCTATGGAAAATAAACAGGCATATGGTCTTCTTGAAGAAGAACGACCAAAGGCAAAGATGATAGGTGAAGATGGAAATATTTTTAATCTTATGGGGATTGCTTCAAGAACATTAAAAAGTGCAGGGTATGAAGAAAAAGCCAACGAGATGTTTGAAAGAATAACTTTCAATGCGAAAAGCTATGATGAGGCTTTGAATATTATCAGTGAATATGTTGAACCAGTTGAAAATTATGAGGAGTCTTTTCAAATGAAAGGATTTGAATGAATAGGTGAAGAAGGTGAGAAAAAACGATGACAAAATCACAAGGAATATTTATAGCGTTTGGTATTTTATTTTTTCTTTTTATAGGATGTGCTGTGTATTTTAATGGAAACTATAATCTGAATAAGATCAAATCGAAAACAGTCGGCGATGGACAATATGGAACAGCTCGATTTGCGACAGATAAAGAGGTTCATCAAAGCTTGAAATATATTGAATTTGACAGTGTGAAGTGGAGAAAAGGCATTGATCTTCCGAAATCACAGGGATTGGTTGTAGGAAGTAAAATAAACTTTGGAAAAACATTTGGATATGTTGATTGTGATGATATTCATTTATTGATGATTGGTGCTGCTGGCGTTGGAAAAACAGCCCATTTTTTATATCCAAATTTAGAATATGCCTGTGCCAGTGGTGTCTCTTTTATAACAACAGATACAAAAGGTGATCTGTATCGTAATTATGGTGGAATTGCTCATGATTATTATGGGTACAATATTTCAGTTATTGACTTAAGAAACCCCCTTTTTTCAGATGGGAACAATATGCTTCATATGGTCAATAAATATATGGATCAGTACAAACAAAACAGAAATGATTTGTCTTTAAAAGCCAAGACAGAAAAGTACGCCAAAATAATTGCAAAAACAATTATCTTTTCTGATGGAGAAAGTGCATCGAGTTATGGTCAAAACTCATTCTTTTATGATTCAGCAGAGGGACTTCTTACAAGTATCATTTTAATTATTTCTGAATTTTGTGATGATGGAGAGAGACATATCGTCAGTGTATTTAAGCTTGTTCAGGATCTGTTGAAACCTTCTGGAATAAAAGGAAAAACACAGTTTCAGATCCTGCTTGATTATTTGCCTGATAACCATAAAGCAAAGTGGTTTGCTGGAGCTGCTTTGAATACAGGAGAACAGGCAATGATGTCTGTTCTTTCTACTGTTTTATCTCGTTTAAATGCATTTATTGATTCTGAAATTGAACAGATATTGTGTTTCGAAACTACAGTTGACATAGAGAAATTCTGCAGTGAAAAATCTGCAATCTTTTTAGTAATGCCTGAAGAAGATAATACAAAACACTTTTTGATTTCTCTTTTTATTCAACAGTATTATCGTGAAATGTTGGCTTTTGCTGATAGTCAGGGTGGAAGATTAAAAAGAAAGGTCATTATGTATCTAGATGAAATTGGAACTATCCCTAAAATCGAATCAGCAGAAATGATGTTTTCGGCATCTAGATCAAGAAATATTTCCATAGTAGCAATTATTCAATCATTGGCACAGTTAGAGAAGAATTATGGAAAAGAAGGAGCGAGTATTATCGTGGATAACTGTCAGGATACACTATTTGGCGGTTTTGCACCTAATTCAGAAACAGCAAAAGTAATGAGTGAAAATCTTGGGTCAAAGACTGTTATGAGTGGATCGGTCAGTAAAGGAAGAAATGATCCATCACAGTCTTTACAAATGATAGAAAGACCTCTTATGACAACAGATGAATTAAAGAGTATGCCAAAGGGTCATTTTATTTTGATGAAGACAGGAATGCATCCAATGAAAACAGTTTTAAGATTATTCATTAAGTGGAAGATAAAGTTGGACAAGGAATATCAAGTCAATCAAGGAGTACAAAGAGAAGTTAAATATGCAGATATAAATAAAATCACATCAATTTTAAAATATAGGTTTGAAAAAGATGACAATATAAAATTTGATCTTAAAAAAATAATAAATGAGGCGGGTGTCAAAGTTGAATAAGGATTATATGTATTTTTATACAAAAGTATCAAGTGCAAATGTAACTCCAGCAGGAAGAATGGTCTATAGAGCATTACTACGATACGCAAACAGGAAAACATGGTCTTGTTTTCCATCAGTTAAAACAATTGTTTATGATACAGGACTATCAGAAAGAACAGTAAGAAAGCAAATAAAGATACTTGTAGAAGAAGAACTCATAATAAAAATTCCAAGAAAAAGAGAAAACAATGGAAATACATCTAATATGTATTTTTTTAATTGATCTTTATCTTGGGATAACTGTAATTATATAAGTGCATAGGGACGGTGCAATTGAGACATCCTTGTAACTAGTTTTTTAATGAATATATTACAGGAAGAATGCTATAATATAGACAGTTTTTATTTTATAGAAAGAGGTGGTAAAGTTGTTATTGAACAGTAAAAGTATTTTAAATTGTAATGAGGAAGAAGAAAAAGAACATAACAATGAAATAGAAGAAATATCAAAAATGATATATTCATTACCAAATTATGATTGTGCAATTATAATAAAGTATGTAGATAAAGCAAATGAAAAAAGAAAAGAGGAGATACTATCTTGTAATATGCACGATTATTTAGATATGTTAGAATATATTGATATAAAAAATGGTATTGATTTAGTGATAGAAGATAATAATATTTTTTCGATTCATGCGTATGGGCAATGTTATAAGTTGAAGGATGATTTTCATTTTGTTGAAACAAATATTTACATTATGCCTTATGATGAAAATAGAGATTTTATAGATATATCTAATTTTTTAGTAGCAAATAAAGAAATGAAATTTGGATTTATTAGTACATTAAATTAATATAAAAAATTACAAAAAAATCCTTCTCATAGACTTGAAAATCATTTATAATGGTGCAGAAGGTGATTGATTTGGGAACAAAAGAAAGGCTAACATATATAAGTTTATTTAGCTCTGCTGGAGTTGGTTGTTTTGGGTTTAAAAAACAAGGATTCAAGTGTATTGCGACAAATGAACTTGTGGAACGAAGAATTGCAGTTCAAATAGCAAATAATAAATGCGATAGTTCTTCTGGATATATTTGTGGTAGTTTAAAAGAATCTAGCGTAAAACAAAGAATTTATGAAGAGTTGAAAAAAGAAAAAATTGAAGATTTAGATGTTTTAATTGCAACGCCTCCTTGCCAAGGAATGTCTGTTGCTAACCATAAAAAAAATGATGGTGATAAAGAGAGAAATTCTTTAGTTGTCGAATCAATAAATATGGTAATTAAAATAAAACCTAAAATATTCATTTTTGAAAATGTTCCAGCATTTATGAAAACAATATGTACAGATAATGATGGAAATGACAAGAGTATAGGTGAAGCAATATCTGTGAATTTAGGAAACAACTATGCAATCAGTAGCCAAGTGCTAAACTTTAAAGATTATGGGGCATGCTCAAGTCGAACTAGATGTTTAGTAATAGGTGTTAGAAATGATTTGAGTCAATATATATCTCCAATTGAATTATATCCGTCATATGAAAAGGAAAAGACATTAAAAGAAGTAATTGGAAATTTAAAAAGTTTAAAGAATATTGGAGAAATTGATGATAAAGATATATATCATAATTTTAGAAAATATCCTGAACATATGAGAAGTTGGATATCTGGATTAGATGAAGGAAAATCGGCTTTTGATAATGAAAATCCTTTAGAAAAACCGCATAGAATTATAAATGGAGAATATGTTTTAAATAAAAGAAAAAATGCAGATAAATATACAAGACAGTATTGGAATAAAGTTGGTCCATGTATACATACAAGAAATGATCAATTGGCAAGTCAAAACACAATTCATCCATCGGATGATAGGGTGTTTAGCATACGTGAATTAATGATGATGATGACCATTCCCAATGATTTTAAATGGACGGATGATCAAATAGAAACATTAAATAAAATGTCTCTTCATGAAAAACAAAAATATTTGAAGAAAAATGAAATTAATATACGACAATGTATTGGAGAGGCTGTACCAACAATCATTATGAGTAAAATAGCATCAAATATAAATTATTTTTTAAAAAAAAAATTCTTAAAGCATAAAGATGTAAATAAAATTATTGTGGATAATAGCTTATTGGATTATGATAATCTAATAAGCTATATTGATAAAAATCCAAGTAATTATGATTACTTTTCTTTATCTAAAATAGCAGAACTATGTAACTCGAATAGGCAAAAAAATTCAGCCTATTATACTGATAAAATAATATTAACGCATATATATGATCAGTTACCTGAAATAAATAAAGATGTTGTTAGGATTTTAGAACCGTCTGTAGGAGCAGGTAATTTTTTACCTTTTATATTAATAAAATATAGTAAGTGTAAAAATGTGATTTTAGACTTAATTGATATTGATTTAAAATCTATAGAGATATTAAAATGTTTATTAAAGCATCTTCACATACCTGAAAATATTAAAATAAATTTTATTTGTGCGGATTTTTTGAAATACGAATTTAAAGAAAAATATGATTTGGTTATTGGGAATCCACCATTTACAAAGATCAATACTGATAAATCAATTTTAGATGTTAACTGTAATAATCTTGCTGGTAGATTTATTGTTAAAAGTATAAGAACATCAAATTACGTTTCAATGGTAATGCCAAAATTTTTACTTAATACTTTAGATTTTAGAGAAGTAAGGGATTATATTTCTACATACAAAATTGATTCCATAATTGATTTTGGAGAATTAGGATTTAAGGGTGTAAAAGTTGAAACTATTAATATTGCAATTGATACTGTCAATAAGATTGAAAAAACATTTATTAAATCTATTTCTAAAAATAAGGAATTATATCAAAAACAAAGTTATTTTATTTCAAATAGTTTACCTTATTGGATTATTTATAGAAATAAAGAATTTGATAAAGTTTTTAAAAATATGGAATTAGGTATATTTGATGTGTTTAGAGATAGGCAAATTACTAATTCAATACTTGTAAAAGAAAATGGCAATGATAAAATAAGAGTGTTAAGATCTAGAAATATTAAGGAAGATGGATCTGGACTAATTAATATTGATAATTATGATTGCTATTTAGAAAAAAAAGATATTGATAAATTATCAGTAAAAAAATTTTATAATAGGGATAATGCTTATTTAGTTCCAAATATGACATACAAACCTAGAATGATAAAAATGCCAAAAAATGTTTTAGTAAATGGTTCGGTTGCTATTTTGATACCAAAATATGATTTTAGTATGTCAGAAGAAGATATGAAATTTTTAAGTTCTGAAAAATATAGAAATTTTTATGAAATTGCAAGAAATTATCAAACTAGATCATTAAATATTGATAAAAGTTCGGTTTATTTTTTCGGGAGGCTAAAAAATGGAAAGTAAGATAAAAAAGTTTTTTGATAGTAACAATTACGATGTTCGAGTTACAGGAAACGGGAGATGGATAGATCAAAAATGTACGATGGATGTGCTTTCTCTTGTAAGTGATTGTGTTTTAAATTATGTATCAGATGATATTAATAAGATTTTTACTACAAAGGATATATGGTTTAGTGAATATGCTATAACTAATGTACAAAAAATTTTTGTTAAACCTGATCCAACTAATAAGAAATCATCTAGAGAATATGATAAATATTTTGGACAACCATTGAAATTATTAGGTTATTCTGGAATTTTGAAAGAAGAAAAGAAGAATAATAAAAACTATTACACAGTTAAAAATGTTGAAATATTAGATTATATTGCTAAAAGAGATATAAATGCTTTGGAATTTTTACAAATGTATATAGAAAAAGTATTAAAAGATTCTCAACTTTTTGAACCATTTGCTGATTTTTTTAATTTGCAGGATAAGGACAGTTATGAGAATTGCAAAAGAAAATTTACAGAATTTACTATGCAATATACCAATATTAATAAAGAGGTAGAATGCGGCAGGATTTTTGCGAAAGTAATAAATCCTCTCGCATTTAAATATAAAAAATATGGAACATATAAAGGACATGTTTCAAAAAATATTATTACACTTGATGTTCTTCAATATAATCAGCCTAACTGGAGGGACTTGTTGTCAAATAAACCAAAAAATATTACTCGTATGGAATATTTGGCTCAACTTAATGTTGTTTTAGAACCGACAGGATTAATGGCATATAAAATTCAACGTGCAAAAAAAGTCCTTAGAGATTTTAATAAAATAAGAGATTCTTTGCCAGAGGTCTTGGATGTGGAATTTCATTTAAAAGTTAAAGCAACACAGATGCATCATATATTTCCAGTAGCACATTATCCTGATATTGCGGATGTTGTTGAAAATCTTATTGCTTTAACTCCTAATCAGCATAATTTACAAGCGCATCCTAATAATAATACACAGATTGTGGATAAAAAATATCAACATGTTTGTTTAATCGAAAAAATTGAACGTATAAAAGAAAGTTTTGATTCAAATTTACCATCTATTTATTCCTTTGATGAACTAATAAGAGTACTAAACACAGGATTGGAAACAGATGAATTTAATAAGATTGAAAAGAATGATTTTGATGCTATAATAATGTTATTAGATAAGTTTTATTAATAAAAATAATAACAGGAGGTAAGCGCTATGAGCAAGCTAGTTTATGGTAAAAACGAACAATTAAAGTTTTATAACGAAGATGAAAAAAGAGAAGCGATTGATTATATATTAAATTCAGAAAATGTAAATTTTAATGTTCATGAAGATAATCAACTTCAAGGTGCATGGGGTTCTGAAGAAAGAATACATTTCAGAAATGAAGATGGTGTTCCAGAATGCTTGAAGAGAAATATGACAGCTGGTAGGGGTGGATTATATGGTAGAATAAATTGTAAGGAATTTTGTGATGAAATTAGAGAGCTTGCTAAAAAAATGCAATAAAGTAGGCTTTGCATATTTTATGTATTATTCATTCATATAGAATTCTAAATATAGAAAAAGAATTTGGCAAAAAAGTCAAATTCTTTTTTGTTCCCTATAGTATTGGAATTTTTTTAGGAATATAAAACGATTTTATAGAGAACTTCTTAAATATATAATACATAATCATAATTGGTTAATCAATAGTAGAAATAAAATCAATGTTTATATTGAAGAAAATTAATAGTTATTACTTTATATTATTGATAATTTCAGTGATCTATATAATAAAATTTTATATTTTCTAATAATTGAATAGTTGTATCAGTAGTGTAGTTAGACGAAATCCCAAGCACTTCTTTTTTGTATTCCGCTTTAGACATTATCTATTGAAAGAAAATATATCTATGAACAAAAAGACCTCTCATGATAAAATATAAATTAAAGAGTATGACAAAAGGTCATTTTATTTTGATGAGGACAGGAATGCATCAAATGGAAAAAGTTTTAAGATTATTTATTAAGTGGAAGATAAAATTGGAAAAAATCAAGTCAATCAGAGAGTTAGAGAGAGGATAAATATGCAAATATAAATAAGATTTCATCAATTTTAAAATATATAGGTTTGAAAAAGATAACAACATAAAATGTGATTTAAAAAAATAATAAATGATATAAGACTTTCAGAAAGCATAGTAAAAAAATAAATAAAGATACTTGTAGAAGAAGAACTCATAATAAAAATCCCAAGAAAAAGAGAAAACAATGGAAATACATCTAATATGTATTTTTTTAATTGATCTTTATCTTGGGATAATTGTAATTATATAAGTGCATAGGGATGGTGCAGTTAGGACATTCCTGTAACTAGTTTATTAATAATTATCACAGGAAGCAAAATGATTTATATATTAGAAATATAATAAGTAAATTTATACTATTTTTCAAAAGTTATGTAACTTGAATTATTCAATTCCATTGATTAATTTGTGCATGATATGACATCAAATTACACAATATTCTAACTAAATTAAGGATACGAAAGTTATCAATTATATTTTAAAAATCAGAGAATTGATAATATATGTGTTTACATGATTTCTAAATTCTTATTACAAAGTTTTAAGGTAGAAAAAAATGAAACATAAATATGTATTATTTAAAATATATGTTACAATTGTTCGTGATAAAAGAACTGTCGTATCGTGTTAGAGGTTTATAATAATGGATAAACTCTTATTTGAGGTGAACTGTTATGTCTAAAAATGCGAACTCAGCAGGGAATATAATTAAAGAGGCGAGAGAAAGTTATAATTATACTACGGAAGAATGTGCAGAAAAATTAGGAATTTCTACTAGATATTTACAAAAAATAGAAAATGAGGGTAATTTGCCTAGTTATGGAACATTACGAAATATAGTACAATTGTTTTCAATTGATGCAAATTATTTATTTTATGATGACTATGATAAAGAAGATTTTTTAAGGAGCAATGTTATACAAAAAATTAGATTATGCAATGATTATGAGTTAAATGTGATTTCTGCAACACTAAATGCATTACTTGATAAAAATAGAAGGTGAACATAATGTTAAAAATGATAATTTGTGATGATGATAAGATATTTTGTTCTAGTTTTGAAGATTTAGTCATAGAAATATGTAGAGAACGGAATTTAAAATACGAGATTTTCATGTTTTATGAAACAGTTAAATTAAAGAAATTCTTGGAAGATAATAATGATATAGATTTAATTTTTTTAGATATTGAATTAAAAAAAACACTGGGATATGAATTAGGAAATTACATAAGGAATGTGCTTAATTTACAAAAAATAGATATAGTGTATATATCAAATAATTCGTCTTATGCAATGGCATTATTTAAAACGCGTCCTATTGACTTCCTTATTAAGCCTATTAAAAAAGAAGATTTAAGAAATGTTTTAGATCAGTATCTTAAATTGAATAAAGAAAAGAAAGAATTTTTTAAATTTAAAAATAAAATTGGTTATCAAAAGATAGATGTGCAAGATATTTATTACTTTGAAAGTGAAAATAAGATAGTTAAAATTCATTGCACAAATAACATTATAAAATTTTATGGGAAGTTGAATGATGTTGAACAAAAATTAAATGATTCATTTATAAGAATTCATAGCTCTATTTTAGTGAATAGTGTCTATATTGCACAATTTAAATATAATGAAGTAAAGGTGATAAATGGAGAGTTGTTACCTATAAGTCAAAGTAGAAGACAATATATAAGAAAAAAACAAATGGATAGATGGGAGAATAATTCATGAAAGATATTTTACATCTAAATATGTATCTTATAACAAATTTATTGACTGTATATACTGTTTTTAAATTTTTTAAAATATTTTTTGATGAAGAGAAATATCAAAAATATAAAATTTCAGGTTATCTTTTATATTATATAATTACAACGAGCGTATATTTGTTTTGCCATAATTCGCTTTTGACCTTAGTAGCTAATATTATTTGTATGTTTGTGATTACTAATTTGTATAAATCAAGTTTATCCAAAAAATGTATTGCGGTTGCTTTAGTATATGGTGTTTCAATGCTAGTAGAATGCATTGTTGTTTTGATTGGTATTTTTTTAAAATGGGGTAATATGGAAATAACAGGACTTATTGTAAGCAGAATTATTTTGTTGATAATAGTTCAAATACTACATACAAATACATTCATACAAAAAGAGATTCTAATCCCAAAGATACAATGGATTTCAATAATAGTATTTCCATGTGGAACCGTACTACTTTTTTTACTCCTAGATAAGGGTGATTTTTCTAATAATTTGCTTTTACCAAGTGTAATGATCTTATTATTTTTTAATATTCTGGTTTTTTATATATTTGATAAGCTTAATAGCGAATATATAAAATCCATTGATGAAAAAATAAGAACAAATAAAAAAGAATTAGAGGCGAGATATTATATGCAGGAAAGAAATGTTTTTTATAATCAACTTTTAATTGCGCAAGATACAGGGGAAAAAGTAAAAATGATACAACATGATATTAAAGGTCATGTATTTGCTTTAAGAAAAATATTAGAGAATAATGATGTACAAGAAGCATTAAATTATTTGAAAAGAATTGATGATTCTTCGAAAAATAAAGATGATTTCGTAAATACAGGAAATACTGTTATATCAAGCATTTTAAATTATTTTATAAAAAATGCATTATCAAAGGGAATTTCTGTTGATTATAGTATTAAAATTCCAGAAGAAATTAGTATTGAGCCGTTTGATATAAGTAGAATTCTAATAAATGTTTTACAAAATTCAATAGAGGCAATAGAAAAATGCGCTAATGATAAGTATTTAGATATAAAAATGAAATATGATAAAAATATCTTATATATCATGGTAAAAAATACATATAATAGCACAATAACAGAGATTGATGGGAATTTGTTAACAACAAAAAAAGATAAAAGAAACCACGGAATTGGAATTCAAAGTATAAAAAATAGCGTTGATAAATATGATGGTGCGATGGAATATACATGCGATGATAAGTATTTTAAAACATATATAATGCTTTACTTAAAATAGGTAAGGCTGGTGTTGGTTTAGGCAAGGTTCAAAGAATCTTGTCTTTTTTTGTAGATTTCACCAAAAAAAGTTTAAATTTCGGCAATATTACTTTGTAAATCATAATATGGGATATTATGTGATAAAGAATGGAGGGAAAATATATATGAAAAAAAGATTATTAAAATTATTAGCCGGGTCAGCATTTTTGATGACATTATGCAATGTAAACATGACATGTTTTTATTGGATTAATCAACCAACTGTACCTGAAAAAGCAAAAAAATTGAGAAGATTCTAAAATGCTTTCAAAAGTATGTAATAAAATAGTAAATCTACTAATTCAAAATCATATTATTCAAAAGGATGATCGAGAAATTTATTATTTTGGTTTGTACCAAATGATATCTTTTATTTTTAATACAATTACTACTTTAGTAATTGTTTCATTCTTTAATATGTATATAGAAGGTTTACTATTTTGTGTATTTTATTACTTATTACGTTGTTACGGTGGAGGATATCATAGTAAATCAGTTATAGTGTGCTATATTTTGTCAATTTTACTGATAATAGCAGTTTTATGTATAACTATTAAAATAAAGCTAAGTATGCTGTTTTTATCTATTTTTGTAGCAAGCTTTATTTTTGTGTTCTTCGTATCACCAGTCGAAACAAGTACAAAAAAATTGGATGAAAAAGAAAAAAATGTTTATCAGGGAAAAACAAAAGTTATTCTTATTGTTGGAATAATAGTAATTGTGTTGATGCTAATAAAAGGCTTCTATCAAGGAGTTATCAGTATGTCATTATCAATTATTATTGAAGCATTTATGCAAGTAATTGGATTAATAGATAATAAATGTAGAAAGCAACAATTTAAATTGGGAGGATAAATTATGCGTTTTAAGAAATGGACGACAAGAAATATCATTGTTGGGCTCATCGTATTTTTATCAGTTGTTGGTGTAAGTGGCGCTGTTTATTATCAGACAAGTCAGAAAACACAGGCAATTGAGGATAATGGCTATTATGAATGCAGTGGGAAATTTGACAGTAAAATGACGCCGGTATCTAATATGCTTATTATTTTGAAAATAATAAACGGAAGTAATTTCTGTGACGATGGGTGGTATCAAGAAGTTCAGGAATGTCAGAGTATTTTAAATAAACAGATTCAGGAAAATTCTAACAGTAAAGATCCTTATGTCAGACAAATGATGGAGCTGCAACAGGCTATCGTAAAGAAGCTTCATGCATTTTCGACAGAAGCATGGGTCAATATGCTATGTGAAAAAGATGTAGATGATCTTCAAAAAGCATACAATGCCTACCATGATTATTATTATCAACATTATAGTAATGAGGAGGCTGTTTAGATGAAAGCTGGACTTAATAAAATAAAGATAGCCATCATTTCTATGATAGTTCTAGCTATGGCAATTGGTCAGCTTGAACTGTTTGGAAAAGTATATGCAGAAGAACTTGAAAAAATCAAGGAACAGGATCCATATGGAGAATATTATGATGAAAATATCAATAATGTTCATAAGACATCTGCACAAATAATAGAAAAAGGAAATCCTGATGTTATTACAAAAGAACCTTCGGTAGATGAAGAAGATACTTCAAGACAAAATGATCAGGAAATCGTTAAATTAAGAACAGAAAACACAAAAACTTATAAACTGTCAAGTGGGGAATATGTGACAGATTTTTATTTCGAGCAGATACATAAAAAAGAAGATGGAAAATATGTTGAGATTGATAACGATATAGAAAAGAAAACATCGTTATTCAGATCAACACCTTCTTATGAAAATAAAGATGGTCTTTATGACATCAACATTCAAAAAGGCATACTAGAAATTACAGATCCTAAAGACAATGTGCTTACAGTTATGCCTTCTGGAAGTCTTACAAATTATGCTATCAAAGAAAATGTTATTCTGTATTCAGAAGTAGAAAAAAATTTAGATTTAGAATATAGAATCAATTCAAATACGGTTTCACAAAATATCTATATCAATGGGGAACTTGATATAGATACTTATTCATTTGAAGTTTACAAAGATGACTATGATGTCAGTAAAAATGATGCAGGATCTATTGTTTTTAAGAAAGATAAAAAAGAAGTCTTTGTATTAAATGCGCCTTATCTTGTTGATAAGGATGGAAACAGAAATCAGGAAGTAGGATATGACTATAAGGAACTTGATAATGGCAATATCAAAGTTACATTGTCATTAACAACATCTTGGTTAAGTGAAGAAGACAGAGTCTATCCTGTTGTTGCCAGATCAAATGTGGCAGTTGAAAATGTGGATGTTATTGATCTTGAATCAAGCTATATCCGTTCAGGAAGACCAAATATCCAAAGTCAATATTCAGATTTGTTTGTTGGATATGATGATAACTTCTACGGTGGTAAAAATAGCAATATTAAAATTGCCAGAACATTCATCTATTTTGCAATGCCAAATATCGGTGAAAATCAAAGAGTTGAAAATGCTGTTTTGAAACTTTATAAGGAACAGGATCTGGATCGTGCCAATGAGTTAAATGATATCAATATCTATAACTCCAGCTATGTTGATCCCGGTAAGGTTACATGGAATACACAGCCGGTAGATAACCAAAAACAGTTTATTTCAAATACCAAGTTTTCTAAACCAAAAGGATTTAAAGAATTTGATATTACAAAGCACGTCCAAGAATTAAAGGATGGGCAAAAGAAAACATTGATTCTGCAAGTTACGGATGAATCGCCTAACTGGAAATGTAATGTTTTTAATTCAGAATCAACAGGAAATCTGCCAAAGGTAGAAATTTATCACTGTGATGATTTTGATGTCGATCCAAATCTGGACATCAATGAGTTTGACAATGAATTAAGAGTTTACAGTAAAGATGGTCAATATTTCGAAGCAATCAGTATGGATGGTATTGCTAAGCCAAACAGTGATATTGATTTTGATCTCTATGCCAAAACAAATGAAATAGATTTTGAACTTGTAAAATCACAGCATGCCAAAGAAAAAAGTTCACCTTACTTCATTGATCCAGTTTATATAACTGATCCAATCGATGGAACACAAAAATATGAAAAGGGTGAAGTCAACTATACAACGAGCTATTTAAAAATTGGAGATATTCCAAAATACGATACGTTCTATGAATATCGAATGAAAGTTAAAAAGGATGGAACTGAGTCAGAAAAAGAACTGATTACAGACGGATTTATTATCTATAAGGTAAAACTTGGAGATAATCTTAAATCTATTGCATCACACTATGGTTTGAAGGTAGATGATATTAAAAAAGACAATAATACATCTACAAACAAGGTCAAAGAGGGAGATGTTCTTTTCTTAAGATTTGCAAAAGATAATCCAAAAGTACCTAAGGATGTCTATAGACCACCATTAAAGCTTTCATCTTTTGAGGCAAAATATGTTTACAGAGGGCCTGCATGCTACGGAAACTGTGCAGTTGCCGATCCAGTTAATACAAGTATTGGAAATTTCTATCATGAATCAAAAGATTTTACTTTAACAGATTTTGATGAATTAAGCTTGACGCGTGTCTATAACTCTTATGGAGAAGATAACGCATCGATTTTTGGAAACAATTATTCATCAAATATTGAACAGTACGTTTCCTATGATAAAGACGATAACATGATCTTTTACAGAGGAGATGGAAAGATCTTAAAAATTGAAAAGAAAGATGGAAAATATGTACCTAAACTTATTGATCGTCTTACTGTCAATGTTGATGGTGACTATGTTTCTATTAAAGATGATAAAGAAGATGTTACATATATCTTTGATGAATATGGAATTTTGACATCTATTAAAACGAAAACGGGATTTGAATCACGTATCAACTATGATGAATATGGATTTATTACAAATATTGATATGGGAAACAAACAAGTAACGTTTGAATACAATGACTATCATCTTGTCAGCAAAATCAACTTGCCAAATGGTACAAATGTACAATATCAATATAACGCAGACAGACAGCTTACAGCATTTATTGATGCCAATGGAAACAGTGAACAATACAGTTATGATAAAAATGGCAAGGTAAAAAGTATTACAGACAAAAATGGAAATACTTTGGCACAAAATACCTATAAGGATAACGGAGTTGTCGTTTCACAAACGGATGCCAATGGAAACAAGGTCTCTTTTGACTATAAAGGAAATACGACAAGTGTTACCTATAATGATAAGGAAACAGAAAAGTATGTTCTTGATGACAACTATAAGGTAACAAAAATTACAAAGGCGGATGGATCATCGAAAAGCTACAGCTATAATGATGCTGGAAATATGATCAGTGAAACAGATGAAAAAGGTCAAAAGACAACATATGAGTACAATAAAAAAGGCTATCTGACATTGCAAAGCAATCCAGATGGAACAAGTGAAAAATATACCTATGATGAAAATGATAATGTAACATCAAAAACATCTGCGGATGGTACGAAAGAAACCTATAAATATGACAGCAACAGCAATCTGATTTATGAAAACAGTGAAGACAGAAAAGGTGTGACTTATGAATATAATGAACAGAACCTTCTTGTCAAAGAAACAGATGCTCTTGGTGTATGGAAAAGCTATGCCTACGATGGCAATCAGGTTGTAACAGTTACTCACAGCAATGGTCTGGTAGAAAACTACAGCTATGATGCCATGGGAAATATTGTTAATGAATCTGATTCAAACGGTCGTACAACAGCATATGTCTACGACAATCGCAATCAGATTATCAAGAAAACAGATTCCTATGGAAACAGTGAAGAATACAAATATGATGGAAATGGAAACGTTGTTGAATATATCGACAAGCTTGGAAGCAAAACAGTTACAGTATATGATAAAAATAACAACGCTATCCAAACTCAAAAGGGAAATCTAAAAACATCTAAGAAGTATGACAATCGTGATCGTATTATCAGTGAAACAGATGAACAAGGACTTACTAAAAAATATACGTATGACGCCAAAGGACAAATCGTAAAGGAAACGGATGCCTATGGTCAGGTTACAACGCATACTTATGATGCAGTCGGTCATGAAATCAAGACAGTTGATGGAAAAGGAAATACAACATCAAATGAATATGATGGAGATAATCTTGTAAAGACAACAGATGCAAGAGGAAATGTTACATCCTATGAATATGATGAGTTTAACAGAGTTGTAAAAACAACTTTACCTAATGGTAAAACTGAAACAAAAGAATATGATAAAAATGGAAATATCATTAAGACAGTAGATCAAAGGGGACTTGCCAATACCAAAGAATATGATACTTTTGACAGGGTCATTAAAGAGGTCAATGAGCAAGGTGTTGCTATTTCAAATGAATATGATGTCTATGGTCAACTGATTAAAAAGACAGAAGATAAAAAGACAACAACATACAGCTATGATGTTTATGGAAATACTCTCAGTGAAACAGATACCTATGGAAATACAAAGACAAGTGAATATGATAAGCTCGACAGACTTGTTAAGGAAACGGATGAACTAGGCAATGTTACACAACATAAATATGATGCAATGGACAATGAAACAGAAACGATTGACGCTAAAGGAAACAGCGAAAGAAAAATTTATGACATCAACAGTATTCTGGTTCAGGATATTGATAAACTTGGAAACATTACAACTTATAAATACAATGACAAGGGTCAACAAGTCGAAACGGTTGATGCCTATAAAAATACAACAAAATTTGAATATGACAAGTTTGGTAATGTAACTAAGACAACAATCAATGATACACCGGTAGAAATCAAATCTTATGATGAATACGGGCGTGTTACAAAAACAAACAAGATCAGTGAGGTCACTGTTGAAGAATATGATAGTTTTGATCAGGTCATCAAGTCTACGAATCAGACAACAGGACTTGTTACAGAAACAGAATATGATAAAAATGGAAATGTAACCAAAACATCTGATAACGGTGGAAAAGTAACAACTCATGAATATGATGACTTCAGTCAGGAAGTCAGCTCAACAGATCCATATGGCAGAGTTTCAAGCAAGACATATGACAAGTATGGTCGTGTTGTTAAAGAAGTAAGCAATACAAATGAAGCAACAGATTATGAATACGACAAATATGGAAATGTAGTCAAGACGATGAATCATCTTGGTTCGGTAACTGATTCGACATATGATCTGTTAAACAGAAAAGTCAGTGATTCAACAGATGGCAAGAAAACATTGACATACAGTTATGATGCCAAAGGTCAGCTTGTTTCAACACACGATTCATTTACTGATAAAACAGATACGGTCAAATATGATGCTTTAGGACAGGCTGTTGAAAAGACAGACAAGCTTGGAAATGTAACCAAGACAGATTATGATGCCAAGGGTCAAGTCATCAAGGAAACAGATGCTGCTGGAAATGCAACGCTTAAAGAATATGATATCTATGGCAATGTTATTAAGGAAACGGATGCCCTTGGAAACAGTTCACAGACACATTACAATGCCTTCGGACTTGTTGAAAAAGAAGTTGACAAGAGAGGATTTGCAGTATCTTACGTTTACAATGACAAATTCCAGCTTACTGAAATGACAGACAAGCTTGGAAACAAAGCAACATTTGAATATAATGACCAAGGATTTGTATCAAAAGCAACAAACCAAAATAGATTTGTCAGCGAGTATGAATATGATATTTATGGTCAAAAGATCAAAGAAACAGATCCAAATAAAAATGTTACAGAAAATGAATACGATCTGCTTGGTCAGGTAGTAAAAACTGTTGAACCAAGAAAGACAACAGTCAATAAATATGATTCTCTTGGCAGACTTGTTTCTGTCAAAGAAAATGATAAGACAACAAAAGAAAATGAATATAATGATTTGAATCAAATCGTTAAATCAACAAATGCCTTAAAATATGTTTCAACTTATGAATATGACAAATATGGAAATAAGACAAAAGAAACCTATGAAGAACATGAAACAGTTAACAAATATGATGTCAATTCACAACTTATCAAGAAAACAGAAAATAAGGATAAGGTGACAACATACAGCTATGATGCTTTAGGAAGAGAAGTAAGTCAAAAACAAAACGACAAGGAAATCATTTCAAAAAAATATGATGCTGTAAGCAATGTTGTTGAAAAAACTGAAAAGGGTCTTACAACACAATATCGCTATGATGCTTTAAAACATCCAGTACAGTATCTTTACCCATCATTGGAAGATGGAAGTATGAAAGCAATTGTATCTGTTGACTATGATGAAGAAGGCAATGCTGTTCAATATAAAGATATCTATGATCATGTTATCAAAAGAGAATATGATGCCAACAGCAATATGATTGCAGAAACAAACAGCAATGGCTTTATTACAAGATATCAATATGACAGCTTAAATAACATGACAAAGGTACAAAGTCCTCTTGAAAGAGTGATGAAGTACGATTATGACGGAAACAATAATCTTGTTGAAAGAAGTTATAATGATAAAAAAGCAACTTATGAATATGATGAAGCTGATAATCTTATCAAAGAAGTAAGCGAATATGGACTTACTGAAACCTATCAGTATGATGATTTCGGTCAAATGACATCTTATACAAAGAACGATGGAACAACGATCAATTATTCATATGATGCATTGGGAAGAAAGCTTTCAGAAGGAACAAGACAGTTCAAATATGATGCCTATGACAACCTTTTAGAAGCAGATTATAACAATAAGAGTGTCAAGTATACCTATGACAAGTTCAACAATATTACAAAGGTCAAAGATGCCAACGACAATAATGTTGAATATAAATGGGATATCTATGGAAACAGAACTGAAATTAAGTATAATGATTATACAATCGGCTATACCTATAATCAGTTTGATAAAATAGACAAGGTCTCTAAAAATGGCAAGGAATATGCATCCTACAGCTATGATGTAAGAGGAAATACAAAATCATTAGAAAGAAATGGTATTACTACAGATTACAGTTATGATGAACTAAATCGTAGAACAGCTTATGTCAATATTAAAGGTGACAAGACACTGTCAGAATACAAATACGAGTATGACGGACAGGACAATGTTATTTCAGAAACAATCAATGGTGTCGTTAACAGCTATGATTACAATGAATCGGATGAATTGAAAGCTTCAACAAAAACGATTGATGGAAAAACAGTCATAACTGAATACAGCTATGATCTTTTTGGAAACAAAGTAGAGTCATCAAGTGATGGAACAAATAAAATCTATCGTTACAATGACAAAAATCAGTTGACAAGCATTAAATCAAAAGATGGACTTACCGATATCTATTATGATAAAAATGGAAATGTAAGAGACATCTACTATGCAGGTGGATACAAAGAATATTATCAATATGATGAATTTGGTCAATTGACTACTTTAAAAACAAACAGAGATAGAACTTACAATTATGAATATGATGGTGAAGGTGATCGAATTCATGAAGAAAAGATCATCAACAGCCCATATGATTTAGATTACAAACAGGATACAGAAGAATGGTTCGACTATATGCAGTCATTACCGTTTACTGAAGTAGAAGAACTGTTGGATGCGAAAAAATCAGATGAATCATTTGATGCAATGAGATACCAGCTTACATACAGAAGAAAAAATGGATTGTGTGCAAGTAATCTCATTAAGGATCCAAAATCCAATGAAAAATGTGAATACAAAGATTATCTTTTAGATAAGACAGCTGAAAATACACTTGTGCTTTCTGAAAATGACGATGTTCATATCTATGGAGAAGAACGAATCTCAACAGAAAATGCAGATGGAACACAAACTTATCTAAGTGGAAATAATCAAAGTGTAATGGCTGAAATATCATCAAAAGGAACAATGTCACAGATTGAATATGATGATTTTGGAAAAACAGATGATAAAACAAGCGGATATGGTTATGATGGAGAAAAGCTTGATACAACAGGAAATATCTATTTAAGAGCAAGATACTACAATCCAAGAATTGGACAGTTCGTACAGATTGATGATTATAAGGGAACACAAGATAACATTACAAGTCAAAACCGATACACATACTGTTTGAATAATCAATACAAGTATGTAGATCCTAGTGGACACAAAAGCATCTTATCAATCATTGCTAGTGCCGCAAATAGTGTTATTAATGCTGTTGGAAGTATTTTCAGCAATAAGAAAGATGAAAAGAAAAAGACAGTAAAGAAACCAACAACGGTGCCATCAAAAACAACAGGTGCAATTGCTTCGGCAGTTTCTAATGCAGTAAAAATAGTTAATGAATCAACGAAGGCAGTAAAAAAAGTTGTACAACCTGTAAAAAAAGTAAAGGCTAAAGAACCACAACCGTGTCCATCACCTAAGTCAGATAAGATATTAGATCAACTGCAATTTATAATTGATGTTATTGGATTTTTACCAGTAGCAGGGGATGTATGTGATGCTGTTAATGCATTAATATATTTTGCAAGAGGAATGATTATAAGTGCAATTATTTCCATTGGCTGTATTGTATTTACAATGGTTGCAGATTCTTTACTAAAACCATTAAAATGGGCTGCTGGAAAAGCAACGGATCTTGCAAAACGTATTTTAGAAAAGCTTCCTGATTTTCCAAAAAGAACAATTTCTTATTTGAAGAAAGTACCTGGAAAAATAAAACAAATTCCTTTGGTTAATAAATGCTATTCAACAGTGAGCAGTTTATGTTCAAGACTTTCAAGTTATATTGATGACTTATTTGGAAGAGCTTCAACAAAAGTTGCTGAAGAATGGAGCTTACCACATCTTTTAAGAGGAAAAGCGATTGAAGAAAAGCTTGCAAAAATTAAATATGCGGCGTATGAACATGTTGGAAAATTAGGTGGTGGTTATTTCCCAGTATTTGATTTTTTCAAAAATGGAGAAGGAATCAGTGTTAAAACAATAGATCTAAATTTACAAAGCTATGCTACTGACGGTGCTATATTAAGCAAAGTTAAACAGTATGCTTCTGATCTAAGTGATGATGTTATTAAAAGAAAAGTAAGCAATTTTAAAAGAGGAGAAGGATTAAAGAGTCAACTGGATGCTGTAGAAAAAGTTAGTACGAAAAGATTGGATGTATATATTCCAAAAGGAACGCTTTCAAGGACTAAAGATATACCGAGTCAGATGGGAGATGTACTTATTCGAATATTTGAATACTGATATTAATATGATTACTGCATTGTATTGTTAATGGTGCAATGCAGTAGATTTAATAAAAAGGAGTTTATATGGATAGGATTTCAATAAAAATTACATTTATTACAAAAGAGTTTGTCAATACAGAATTTATAAAAAGCTTATTAGCTCAATTAAACTTAAGAGACAATCTTACATGGAGTAATATGCGTTCTGAAAGATTCTCATCATCACTTTCTAAAGAGGATAAAGAAGAAACGGAATGGGTTTTAAATAATGCTAATTTATGGTATTGGTTATTATCTTTTTTCTCATATAATGAGGATCTCTATTTTAGAATGGAACAGACAAGGAATGTTGAGGGAATTTCATATATTCTTTTAAAATGTAAAAATGATGAACAAATCATAAATCATTATTTAGATGTTTTAAAAGCTCTTTTTCAAGATCATTATTTTATGATCCATGTAATAGATGAAGAAATATACGAACGACAAAAAAATGCTTTTGAAGTCATAACCAATAAATGGCTTAATCGTTTCAAAAAGATGAAAGCTGATTATAAATTAAGAAGTGATTCTTTTCGGATTTTTGATGAGTTAGGAATTAATGTGGGACTCAGCAGAAAAATGCATTTTGGTCGTTATATGTTTGATTATTTTGATAAGGAAAGACTGTTATCATGTCCTGATGTTTATCATGCAGAAGAAACAAAAAATGGTATTGAAATTCAACTCTATGAAAATTTAATACAGGAAAGGAAACTTTTTAAAGAATGGAAAATTAGATATTATTATCAAATAGATAAAGCCGCAAAAGAAATCTCCTTAAAATTAAATCCAATAGAAGGTGAAAATTATCTTTATACTATAGATAGTATCGCAACTGATGAACGAATTTTTTCTTACAATGGTACAATACGCGAAGAACCAAGAAAAGGACCAAAAAATAAACATATTATTCCCGCAGATATTTTTTATAAAGAAATACTATTAAGTAAATATAAGAAAACACATTTTAGAAAGATGGATGAAGATTGCTTAGTAGATGCTTCTTCTTTAGGTTTGTTAGTGTATGCCGAAAATGAAGATGCCAATGTAAAAAGTATTTTTGAAACAGAAGCATTGATTGCGATTGGAATATTTGAAGATGATCCATATGAATTTGCGAAACAAAAAGAATATCAAATCTCAAAAATAAATGAACATAAGTATTTACTAGAAAAAGAAGATGAAAAGATTCTAGATAAAAAATATTATTATGAAGATGAAGATTTTAGTTATGATATTACATTAATTGTACGAAAAGAAAAACTGAACGAAACTGAGATAAAAGAAGTTGTTTCAGAGTTTGATAGAATGAATAAAAGTGCTAAAATAAGAAAAATGAAATAGGAGGAAAACATATGTTTTTTAAAAAGAAAAAAAGAAATTTAGTAGATGATTTGGAATTAGCTTCTAAATGGGTAGCAAAAGCATTAAATTCATCAAATTATCAAGCAGATTATAGTGTAGAAAGTCTAAAAGAAATAGATCGTTTCTTTGAAGAAGAAAATAAACCAGGTGGTATCTTAAGTAAGAATGTTGGGCAAATTCTCTTTTCTTTAGGGGCTTATGTAGGTGATGTCTTTATTAAAGAATTTGGTGGAAAATGGGTAACAGATGATGGAAAAGATGCAGAAGTCAATGTACAAGTTGTCTTAGATAATGGAATCAGTTTTTTACCAGTTGTTTCTTGTATGAAAGTATATCAAGCTAGTGAAGAAAGCAATCTTTATACGCTTTATCTTGCTATAAAACAAGCTTCAAGTGAATAGATAATTCAATAAATGCGAATGGATTATAAATATGTAAATTAGTTTATTTGAATTTTAGAAACATACAATTACTAAAGTTTATAGTAGAAATGCTATAAACTTTATCTTTTGCAAAAAATTATTTTTATAACTAATTTAAAATAGGACAAATAATAGAAATTAATTAAAAATTATAATAATCAATAATTACGGTTTCTAATACATTTATAAAAATTAATGAGTAATTCATAATTTTTTAAATGTGATTAAAATTTATTTTAAGAAAAATATTTTTAAATATTTAGGAGGAAGAAAAATAAATAAAATGAAAACAAAATCTAAATTAACTTATTTAATAAACATAATAATATGTATGTTAATAATTACTGGAATTTATTTAGGTGGTATTTTTATATTAGATTATTTAAATAGTCAAGGATTTATAAAAAATCACTTTAGTACATTTTATCAAGATGCAATAAGACAAAGTATAAGTGTTTTTGGAACATTTTTAACAATTGGTACAACTTGGTCAATTCATCATATGGACTCAAAAAAATATAAGGATAAAGAAATTGAATTGAGATATATAGAATCAAGACCTTTTTTTCATTTGAAAAATATCGAGGGCAAAAAGGTGATTAGTTTTAAATCCCTTAAGCAAAAGGGAATTGTATTAATTAATGTTAAAGTATTTTATTTTGGTTTTAATGCACGTTTACTTCATATTGATGAATTGCATGATATGTCTTGTGGTGAGAATGATACAGGAATTGATAATTATATTGTATTAGATCAAGAAAAATATTTCTTGTCTCAATTTATAGCTGTAAAAGCAACGACTATTTATAATGAATCGGTTTATTTTGTAAATGATTGCTTTGAACAAAGAGGATATAATTTTATAAAAGAAATAAATAAAAATAAATCAACACTTGTTCAATTCAAAAATATTAATGGAGATATTATAGGTGAAGAAAAATTTAATAAAAAAATTAGTTCAATAATTAAGTATCTAGATGATAATTATGATGTATCAGTGTATAGAGATCAAACACTGGTTAATGATATTAAACAAGCTATGGTAAAGCTCCAAGAAAGAAATATAAATGACTTATCCCTAGTTATTACTTTGATAAGAAATTATAGAAATGATATTAAATACGATGAAGTTATTAGGTTGTTACAAAGTGCAAAAAATATCCTTAGTAATACTGATGAAACAGCAGGTAATGAAGTACCCGCAGAGGAGTATGGATATTTTATAGGTAATCTTATATGTACTGAAAATTTTAGAAACAAATACAGTAAAATATTTGAAAATGCTATGTCAAATAAAGTTGATAGCAAACAAATTATGATTGATTATTTGAATGATTATATTAATGAATTCATAAATGCTAAATTACGCGGTGAGGAAATAAATAAAGATTATCCCCTAAGAAACTTAGAAGTGTATCTTTCACATTATGTAGAATCTGTTACTAAAATTGATAATACTGAAATAATGGGTCATATGGCAAGTCTTTTAGACAGGGTTGAAAAGGAAAAATAAAATGAAAGAGATTATAAAAATATTTGAAAATTCAATGTCACTAACTATTACAACCATAATAGCAGCTATTGGAGTAGGGTTAAATGTTTGGTTTAATAAAAAAGCGATGGGAGATCCCCAAAGGGAAGAATTGATAAAAAGTAAGTTTGAAATATATAAGGATATGTATTTGCAAATAGTACTTATAAAAAGAAGTCATTGCTTAAATAAATCAGCAAGAGAGATAGATGAAATAATAAAAAATTATTATAAAAATTTAATAGAAAATGAAAGAGATAAATTAGTTCTGTTTGATAGTCGTACCATAGATTTGTTCGAAGCTATATTTAATGAAAAACATGCAAATAATACTAATACAGAACATACAGGAAATACAGAAGTAGAAAATAGAAAATTACCAAAGAAAGTGAATCAAATTTCAAAATTGATTAGTCAAGCTAAACGTTCATATAAAAAGTATAAATTATCAACGAACATAAGAAGAGAGTACAAAAGATTAAAGAAAAAAATGAAATATCCTATGCATTATGTACGACATATTATTGCTAATATTAGTTATTTTGGAATGATTATATTTACAACAGGGTTATGGAGTTTACCAAAAAAAGATATTACGAATCTAAGTTGTATTGCGATTATATTTATAATAGGTGCAATTATTTCTATGTTATTGACAATTTTTAACATTAGTTATGTAGGTGAATATTAAAGATTTAAAGAGCTAATATCGATAGCATGATTTAAGCTCTTTTTTTGTATAATTTACTATAAAAAAATTAATAATCGTATCGGTAGTGAAATTAGACAAAGTCTAAAGCACTACTTTTTTTATACCCCGCTTTAGACATTGTCTATTAAGGGGGATGCATTTGTGCATAAAATCAGATCTCCTTCTGATTATCTTCAGCCAAAAAATACAGGAGGAAGATAGGATGGAAAACGATTATAAAAGAAATTATTTTTGGATCAAAAGAGATCTTAAAGGAAACAAACACTATTATTTTAAAATAAAAGGTCAATACCATGAGGTATCGGAAGAAGTATATAAAACTTGTTACAATTCATTTAAAAAAGAAGAACGTGAAAAAGAAAAGAGAAGTGAGTTGAAAGTATCCAGTTTAGATCAGTTAGATAATAATAATACAGCGCTTGTAGATAAAATTGCTGATAGTAATAATCAATATGATACTTTTAATGTCAATGAAGAAGTTGAAAATGTAATGAACATCATTAATCAACTTTCAGAAGAAGATAGGAATCTTATTACGAATCTTCTTATCAAGAATAAAACAGAAAGAGAACTCTCTACACTGATGGGTGTTTCTCAACCAGCAATACATAAACGTAAAAAAAGAATAATAGAAAATATCAAAAATAAGTCAAAAAAGTAACTTGTTTTTTTTATAAGGTTATCAAGTAATAAAAAAATGTCCAGTTATATATGAGGGGAGTTATTAAGCATCTCCTCTCAGGAGGACATTGAAAACAAAATAGTTCGAATCAGCAACAAAAAGTTTTCTAGCACGTTGATAGTTGCGCCAAGAGAATATGTGAACAGAGAAATGTAAGGTCACAATAAAATGTGAACTTTTTTCTCTGTTTCGTATTGGAGCGAGAAACAACTGATCATAAAAAGGTGAGGATAGACCTTTGCCGATATGAAAGCGTAAATGATACTTCACTCTATTCAACAGTCGAGCGTGAACAAACCGTCGCAACAATTGAGGAGTGGTCTTTGACACGTGTGTCGTATGTTCTTGATGATCCTATACAGAAGCTGGTTTGGACAATGGAAAACAGACTTGAACCGATACGTTTATTGATAGATCGTGACACCTGTAAAAAAATGCAGGTGTCATCATTGTGTTAATAAAGGAAAGGATTGATCTTATGAAAAAAGTACATATTTTAACGCAAGAAGAAAATAAACTTTCTTCAAAGCAGTTAGAGGAATATATGGAGTTTGCTGCTAAAAACAATTATGAACTTACTGGAGAATTGCATTTTCATTTTTCTAATGCTTTTTATGAACCAGAGAAGTTTGTGAATACAATAAAGGATCTTACGACAAGCAGAACATTTGTTACTGATGGTGAGTGCATCGTGTTTGCTAATGCATTCAATGATGGAAGACTGCTTAAGGCATTTGAAGATAATGGCTTTGAAGTCTATGAACGTGACAGTGGTCGTCTCATTCAGGATGTGTTCAATGAATTCAACGAAAGACAGATTCATACTTTGAAAGCTGTAATTAACAGTGCATTAGAATCAGCGGTTAATAACAAGCCGCTGTTTGTAACTAGCAATTCAAACAGTGAAGCCACTCATGATTGTGTACGAGAATATGTATCCAAGTATGACTTGGATCATGCTGTTGTTATCCAACTTTCAAATCTGAATGAAGAATTTAAAAAACAGATTGGAGATGTCATAAAAAATGAAAAGTGTGACCATCTGGTACTTATTGAACCTGATTCTTTTTCAAAACAAATGCAACAGGATGTTGTTGATTTTGCATTGGAAAATAATCTGAAAGTAGACAGTTACTATGCACAGCCAGAAGTTGAAATTTCATTACAGATGAAAGGCATGGTTAACTAATTGAATGGATATCTTTGATTACTATTACATATATACATGCCTGAAGAAACTTGTCACCTATAAAAAGATCACTAAAAATGTTGCCAATAAAGTTCTGAAAAAGTATGAAGAAGAATGTAATCCACTTGTCAGATATCATTTTTAAATTCACAAAATAAAGTGAATAATGGCATGGATAGTTCGAAAGAGTTGTGGTACTGTGTGTGGTGATAAGAAAGGGGATTTTCAAGAATGGCTCAAGCTCAAAAACAAGTACGTATTATCGAACCACTGGAAAGATTTGTAAACAGAATCAATCTTATTGGCTGTTATGCAAGAGTCAGTTCAGACAGTGAAGATCAGCTTAATTCATATAACAATCAGGTTGATTTCTATGAATCCTATGTCAACAGTCTTGAAAATTCGAAACTGGTTAAGATCTATACAGATGAAGGAATAACTGGAACAAGAATGGACAAGAGAGACGGTTTTCTTCAAATGATTGAGGACTGTCGAAAAGGTCTTATAAATACAATTATAACTAAATCGATCAGTCGATTTGCACGAAATATAACGGAGACACTTTCAGTAGTAAGAGAACTGAAATCAATAGGTGTTTCCGTTTATTTTATGACAGAAAAAATTGATACAGCAAAAATGGGAAGTGAAATGATGCTTGCTGTTTATGCTGCCTGTGCTGAAATTGAATCAAAAGCAATTTCAAATGCACAAAAATGGGCATTTCGTACAAGGGCAAAAGAAGGAAGATACAATCAACCGAAACTGCCATATGGATATCAAAGAATAGATGGTGAAGTAAAAGTCATAGAAGATGAAGCAAAGATCGTTGAAGATATCTTTAATAAATATGTGAATAAAGATTTTTCGGTAACAAAACTTGTAGATTATCTGAATAAACATTATTTCAAAAAGAAAAAGTGGTCACAGTCCACAGTTTCATCAATGCTTAAAAATGAAAGATATTGTGGAGACATGCTTCTTCAAAAAAGATATTCACCTGATGTCTTTCCTTATAAGTTAGTCACAAATAAAGGTGAACTTGCACAGTATTATATTTACGATGTGTTTCCAAAAATCATTGATCGTGAACTTTTTGAAAAGGCAAATGAAAAACTTGTGAACAACAAGTTGAAGTTCAATAAAAATCAGACAGATGGAAATAGAGAATATCTGCTGACATCAAAAATAAAATGTGAACATTGTGGTGGAACTTTTAAAAGAAGGGTGTTGAGGAATAAAGAATATTGGAGTTGCAGTAATCATGTTACTTCAGCAAAGAAATGTGAAGTAAAAATGATTGAAACGGATGAAATAGAAGATGCATTTTTAAAAATCTTTTATAAGCTCAAAGAAAATATTCATGTTTTGGAAGCCTATAAAAAACATATTGTGAATTTTACGACAAATGACGATGACAGATGTGAACTTGATCTCGTTAATCGTGAACTTAAAAAAGTAACCAGTTCTATCAATACACTTGTTCGATATTATCAGAAAGATCTTATAAGTCTGGAAGATTACAAGAAAAAGCATAACGAGTTGCTGGTAGACAAATCAGTTTTTGAAATGCAAAAGTGCAAACTCAATGAAAAAATCTATCAGAGGTTTGAAGTGATACAGACACAGATCATCATTGAATGTCTGGAATCAGTAAAAGAAATCACCGCACTGGATGAAGAAATCTTCAATAATTTAGTTGATTCGATTGAAGTGGGAACATTGGATATCCAGTTCACATTGAAAAACGATCTTAAGTTAAAAGTAGAAAGGAAACAGTTCTAATGGATAAAGAAAAGGCAAAAGAAAATAGAATGGTACAGCAGTTTTTTAAAAACAAGGTTTTTTGGGGAATTGACAGCGTTCCTTTAAAAAGAAAAATCTACAGAGGTAAAAGAGATAAGAATGGATCTCGAAAAAATGAATGCTTCTATGTAAGTGAAGATCAGAAATATCGAATTGAAGAAAGTGTTCTGGTCAAGAATGTGAATTTGTTGCTGGAAGAAGTTATCAATATGAAAGACAAATACATACAAGGATGGAACAGTGAATCAAGTGAACAGTATTTTGAAATACTGAACAGAAATGCACTTCAAAATGTGAATACAGAAAGTGACTACAAGAACTTTATTTGTGACTATCTGAATCAGCAAAGTTCACAGGAATATGAAAATGTGAAGTTAAAAAGCAATATAGAAAAATGTGAATTCAAGAATATTATTGAAAAGATTGAGGTATATGAAACAGGAATACTGAGTATTTTCAATAATGGTCTTGAACTTTTTATTAATTATTAAGGAAAGGAGGTAAGATTGTGAACTATATTATCAGAGATGACAAAGAACATGAAACAACTGCACCGAAGGTTAAAGTGATTGCGCCAAGGAAGAAGTTCCAGCCATCATACAATGACAGGCAAAACAGGAAAATAAGAGTTGGAGCATACTGCAGGGTTTCAACGGATTCTGACGAACAGGAACTGAGTTATGAAACACAGTGTGAATATTATGAAAACTACATAGGCAGTCATGAAAACTGGGAACTTGTTGCCATTTATTCAGATGAAGGAATAACGGGTACATCAACCAATAAAAGATCAGATTTTATGCGTATGATTGATGATGCTCGAGCAGGAAAACTGGATATGATCATTACTAAAAGTATTACAAGATTTGCAAGGAACACTGTTGATTCACTGATGTATTTGAGAATCCTCAAGGAATACAATGTCGATGTTTACTTTGAAGTAGAGAATGTTCACAGTCTGGAAGCAAATGAGATGTTGCTGACGATCCTTTCAAGTGTTGCTCAACAAAGCAGTGAAGATAAAAGTGAAAGTATCAAGTGGGGATATCAAAGGCAGTTTGAAAAGGGAAAAGTTTATGCTGCCAACATGTATGGCTATAAGTCAAACAGAGGAACACTTGATATTATTGAAGAAGAAGCAGAAGTTGTTCGAGAGATCTTTTCTAAATATCTTTCAGGAATGAGCGAAAGTAAAATAGCAAGGTACCTGACGGAAAACAAAGTCCCCAAGAAGAACGGGAGTACAAAATGGGATTCAGGAACAATTGGCAGGATGCTGCAAAATGAAAAGTACAGTGGGGATGCTCTTTTAAAGAAGACATTCAGCATAGATTTTCTTCATAAGAAACGGTATAAAAATGAAGGTCAGAAGAAAATGTACTTTGTGGAAAACAGTCATCCTGCGATTGTGACCAAAGAAGTATTCAAAGCAGCTCAAGTAGAAAGAACAAAAAGGAACATGAAATCAAATGATGAAAAAGAAGTTGTGGAAAGTCACCATCAGAATCGCTATTCATCAAAAAATCCTTTAAGTAATAAAATCATCTGTTCAGAGTGTGGCGCCTTATATAGAAGGACTGTCTGGACAAAAAGAAATAAGGAAAAAGAACCTGTATGGAGATGTTCAAACAGGTTGAAGAATGGAAAAGCAATCTGTCCAAACAGTGTGACTTTAAAAGAAAAGCCATTACTGGATGCTTTGACATCATTGATCAATGGAAAAACAAAATCAAAAGAAAAAACACGACTTGAACTTGCTAAAGAATTATCGGAATATTTGAATCCAAAAGATATTACTGAGAAGAAACAAAAACTGAATTGTGAATTAGAAAATGTGAATTCACAAATAAACGAATTATTAGATAAAGGAATGTTACTTGTTGCCAGAGGCGTTCAAGACGAAAGTCAAATTGAGGAACACTTGGCACAATGTTATCAAACCAAACAAATGCTTAAAAAAGAACTGCAAAAGCTTGATGACAAATACAATGCATTAAAGCAAGGCAGACAGGAAAAACTATTAAAAACGTTAGAAAAAAACAGCAATGAACATACTGTTATGACACAAGAAGATCTTGCAGTTTTTATTGATAGAATTGTCGTGAAAAAAGACAAGATTGAAATAGAAACAATAGATGATCAAAAATGTGAATTTCTATTAAACCAAATAAATTAAAGTAGATTTAATTGATCAATGCAAATCATTATTAAGTATAGTAAAATATAGTTAATAATTAATTAATCAGATAGGAGGAGCATTATGTGTATTGATATAGTGGGTAAAAAGATACTGTTAATTGGAAATGGGTTTGATTTAGCACATGGGTTACCAACATCATATAGTTATTTTCTTGATTTTTGTGATAAAGTAGAAAAGAAATTTAATTTTCAATCAGGAATAAATGAAAAGGATTATAAGACAAATGAGCTTAATGATTGGAATATAGATGATTCTATAAAATCTAAGTTGTATGAATGGGATAAAAATACAAATAATAATCTAAATAAATTATTTATTGAGATATATGATAATATTAAAGACAATATTTGGATAAATTATTTTTTAAATATTAGATATACTCTTGGAAAAAACTGGATAGATTTTGAATCTGAAATTTCAAATATAATACAAGCATTTGAATGCATAAGAGATAATATAGAAAGAAGAGAACGCATCCAACAAAGTGAAAGGAATAAAGTCATAAAATTAGAAGTTGTAAAGGATTTTGTGGATATTTCAAAAGAAATTGAAGGACTTAAAGAATTAGATCTAGAAGATATGTATACAAATTTAAAACTTTTTGATGTATATATTAAAAAAATGACTGTAGATTTGGATAGGTTAATAAGAGCATTAGAAATATATATTAGTGAGTTTATAAATAAAATAGAAGTGTTACAAAAAAATGATGATATCAAAGATATTAATCCAGATTGTGTTTTATCATTTAATTATTCTAATACATATGAAAGAATATATGGTCAATCAAATAAAATTGAATATGATTATATCCATGGTAAAGCGGATATAACTAATAATGTAAATACTTGTAATTTGGTTCTTGGAATTGATGAGTATCTAGAAGAATGTGATAGAGATAATAAGTTAGAGTTTTTGCCATTTAAAAAATTCTATCAAAGAATTTATAAATCAACTGACAGTTCTTATATGGAATGGGTAGATGAAATAAGACAAAATTCAGAATGTCCATATGAACTTTATATTTTCGGTCATTCACTAGATAAAACTGATAAAGATGTTTTGGAATTATTAATATGTAATGATAATGTACAAACTAAAATATACTACCATCGAAAAAGCAACGATGATAAAAAAGAATTAGGTAAATTGATAAGAAATCTAGTACGAGTTATAGGAGCAAAGGAATTAATAAGGAGAACGGGTGGATCGCATAAAACAATTGAATTTATACCACAGACACTTCCTGGAGCAGATTAAAGTAATCAGTTATTTCTATTTGTTAAATTAAAGAAGTATGAGGGTTCTGAATTCTTGTTAGTATATTTTTAATATGATATACTAATCTTGTTTAAAAATTAAATATTCGATTTAATATATGCAGCAAAAGTGATTGTAAGAATTTTATATATGGTGCTGAATTACTTTTTTGAAAAGCTAAAAATACATTTAATGACATCTATATTAACTCTTAAATTCATAAAAGTAATTGATTGAATACATATACTTATGTATTCTTTTTTTATAGAAATTAGTAAAAACTGGCGGTATTGAAGCCGTTATCGATTACTATAAGAATCTAGGTGAAGATTATTATCAAGAACTTATAGATATGCTGGTTTTTGATGCTGTTATCTTAAATGAAGATAGACACTTTGGTAATTTTGGATTATTAGTTGATAGTCATACAAACAAGATAATAGCTCCTGCACCAATCTTTGATAATGGATTATCTTTATTATGCTATGCAATGGACAGCGATTTTAATGATATAAATACTTATGTTTCAACTCGTCTACCTGCAACTTATCAGGATTTTATAGGATTTGTAAAACCTTTAATGACATCTAGATAAAAAGATAAATTAAGAAAATTAATTAACTTTAAGTTTGATAGAAATACAAGATATAAATTATCAAATAAACGTTTAAAACAATTAGAAAAACTGATTCAAGAAAGAGTAATACTATTATTAGAATAGTAATATCACTCGTTTTTATATTGAATAAAGCTTTGCTACTATGTCTTTTCTTTATGATTTTATATCTAATTGTTGCAATAAAGTTTCTGTGATAAAATAAATTTAAAGAGGGGCGATTAATGTGTTAATAGAAGAAAGAATTGATGACATTAACTGGACTGCAAATGAAAAAATTGTAATTGAGTTTATAAGAAATAAGCAAGAAAATATAAGACATTATACTACAACAATGATAGCTAAAGAAACTTATACATCCCCATCTATATTGGTTAGAATTGCTAACAAATTAGGTTATGATGGATATCTAGCTTTTAAGGATGCTTATTTGGAAGAAATGACTTATTTAAAAAGTAGGTTTAAAAATATTGATGCCAATAAACCTTTTAAAGCTAATGATGATATTATGACAATTGCCAATAAGATTACAAAACTAAAAACTGAAAGTTTAGAGGATACATTATCTTTAATAAATCATGATGATTTAAGGAAAGCAATTAATCTAATTGAAAAATGTGAAGTTATAAAGATTTTTGCTATTTCCAACTTGTGTTTTTTGGCCGAGGAAGCCTGTTTTAAATTTAGACACATTGGAAAAAAATGTGAAACTTACTCTTATAGCAATATGATGTATCAAGAAGCTATAATGTCAGATAGTCAAACATGTGCTATTTGTATTTCTTATTCAGGAGTTTCTAATGAACTTATAGAAACTGCTAAATTATTAAAAAATAATGATGTTCCTATTATAGCTATAACAAGTATTGGAGAAAATGATTTATCTAAGATTTCAAATGTAAAGCTGTCTTTGACAACAAGGGAGAAGTCTTATACAAAGATAGCAGGATTTTCTACAATTGAATCTATTAGTTTGGTTTTAGACATACTATATTCATGCTATTTTGCAAGTAACTTTGATAATCACTTTGCTTATAAAACAAAAGTGGCTGAATCAACTGAAAAAAGAAAGAAAACAAATATTATTATTGATGAAATATCAGATTAGAAAGATTTTTTATAATTTAAAGGATTTTTATAAGGAATTATAGAAAGCCTTTTTTTTATATTTTCAATGTATTTACTCTATGATGCGTATCAATATAATGATGGTGAAAAAAAGAAAAAGAGGAGGTTTGTTATGAAAGCAGTAGTCATTGGCGGGAAGGGACATATTGGAACATATTTATGCCCTATGCTTGTAAAAAATGGATTTGAGGTTGTAAGTATTACACGTGGAAATAGTCAACCCTATGAAGATGATTATGCGTGGAAAGATGTAGAAAGTGTATTTTTAGATAGAAATAAATGTTCAAACTTTGAGGAACAGGTTATTTCTATGAACCCAGATATAATTATTGATCTTGTTAATTTTAATATTGAAGATACTAAAAAAATGGTAGAAGCTATCAAAAAATCAAATGTCTCACACTATTTATATTGTTCATCTTGTTGGGCCTATGGGATGGCAGAAATATTACCATTTAATAAAGATGATATGAATAAAGTTCCATTAGACGAATATGGTAAAGATAAACTTGCTAGTGAAATGTATCTTAAGGAAGAATACAGAAAAAATGGATTCCCTGCTACGATTGTAATGCCAGGACAAATATCAGGACCAGGATGGACAATTATCAATCCTTGGGGAAATACTTCTATGAGAGTTATTCAAGATATTGCAGATGGTAAAGAAATTGCTTTACCAAACTTTGGGATGGAAATTATTCATCATGTGCATGGATATGATGTTGCACAAGTCTTTATGAATGCTATAACACATAGAAATGTATCACTAGGAGAAAGTTTTGATGCCGAAGCTGAAAATAGCATTACTTTATATGGATATGCTAAACATTTATATGAGTTCTTTGGTCATGAACCAAAGATTAAATTCTTGGGTTGGAACGAGTGGTGTAAATATGAAGGAAACAAAGAAGAGTGTGAGCATACTTATTATCATATTATACGTAGTGGAACATTTAGCATTGAAAAGGAAAAAAGATTATTAGAATATAAACCAAAATATACAAATCTTGAAACTATAGATTTAGCTATTCAAAGTTATATAGATAGAGGGTTAATTTCTGTCAAAAGATAAAATACATATGTTGAATAATTTTAAATAACTTATTGATTATGAATTCAAATAAAAAAACTAGATTCTTGAAAATAAAAATCTTGTTTTTTAATATATCAAAACAAGGAGGAGTCATATGCTCATTGGAATAATATTTATACTATTGTTTGTTTTAGCATCTGGAGGACAAATGTGTTTTAATAAGTTTTATCAGCAAAATGTTGAAAATACCTTGGTGAGTCATTATATTTATTTATTAGTAATGAGTTTTCTTGCAGCTATCTGTTATTATATTTTAGCTGATTTCAATCTTCAAATAGATACTATGTCTTTTATTTATGCTTTAATGGCTTGTTTGGTTATAGTTGCTTGTCAAATATTAACATTGATATGTATGGCAAATGTTAATCTAACAATGGTTACGGTTTCTACGAATGCAGGCAATTTACTTTGGCCAACTTTATTTGGAATGATTTTTTTAAATGAAAAAATATCTACTACAACAATAATAGGCATTGTTTTCATTTTATTAGCGTTTTTTGTGCCATTTATATTTAATTATAATGAAATAAAAAATGATAAAACAACAAAGATTGGATACATCATTTGTATACTGTTATTTTTAGTAAGTGGTCATGTGAATAGTATTAATAAACTATTTACACTAAGTAATAGTTCTACTTCAAATTCATCATATTTATCGTGGATCAATATCATTATGTTTCCACTAGTTTTATTGGTTTTTGTTTTTTTATAAAGCGTTCTAAACAATCATTAAAAATACTAACAAAAAATATTGATTTTAGATATTATGGTTTTGTGGCAATTGGAACAGTCATTGGCTGTTTTGGAATGTTGTTTTCTTTTGAAGCATTAGCTAGGTTAGATGTATCGTTATATTCACCATTATACTCTTCAATATATATTATTTTTCTAACTATAGTATCAAGATTCTTATTTAAGGAGAAATTGAAGAAAGAAAATTATCTTTCCATTGGTTTAGCACTTATATCAGTTGTATTTTGTTCAATATAAATGGAATGATTAAGTATGAAGATGTAAAACAGTGTCAACCGAAATTGAGACATTATCACATTGGAATCAGATTGGATGTTATTGAATTTTTAAATTGGTTGTTATTTAGTGAAGATAAAGAATAAAATATATTTAATAGAAAGGTAATTAGAATTTAAGAGAACAAAAAAAGATTTTAGAATTCAAATCTAAAATCTTTTTATATTATTGAATAACTTCAGCATCACTCATTGTAAATGTTTCTAAAGAGTTTTCCTTGACTTGTACACAAACAAAAGTGATAGATTCATTGATACTTGCAAAGAATTGACGTTTTTGTGTAGGTGTAATTTTTAACCAATCACCTGCAATTAATTGAACTTCGTCACCATCAATGATGACTTTACCACTTCCAGATATGATCCCATATATCTCTTCATTGTTTTTATGACAATGAACAAAAGGAACACATTCACCAGCTGGTAGAGTATTGATACTAATTTCTGCACCTGTTAAAGATAGTGCATCATGTAATTCCATTCTAGCTTTATTAGAAATATTTACTTTTTTACATTTAGACATTTTATAATCCTCCTTCATTTAAGTAGAATAACTTTCTACGTCATTATTATATATAAGTACGCAATCATTTTGTAGTACGCACTTTTTTGTAACTGTGTAATGTTTTAAAAGTATGTTATAATGCCTTTACAAGAAGGTGAAGAAAATGAAAAGAAAAGAAGAATTACCAGAGTGTCCAATAGCTACAACAGTTTCATTGATTGGAAGTAAATGGAAACTACTTATTATTAGAAACTTATCAAGTCGACCTTATCGCTTTAATGAACTTCAAAAATCATTAGAGGGCATATCTCAAAAAGTATTAACAACAAGTTTAAGAGAATTAGCTGATGATGGTATTATTTATCGTAAGGATTATCATACTAATCCACCAAGGGTGGAATATGGAATGAGTGATCTTGGTAAAGAGTTAATAAATGTTTTAAAATCAATGGAAGAATTTGGCTATTACTATAAAGCTAGATTATAGATACTTACAAAAGGGTAAGTACTATTAAATTTACTAATATTATGATATCTTGGAAAAGGAATAATACGAAAAATTGGAAAGGAAAAGTGAAAGGCCTTAAAAGAAAAAATAAACAAACATCAAAGGTATAGATGGGCCTCAAAGGAATAGAACAGGTTCGGCTCCACTTCTGAAGGCAATGCGAATTTTGATGAGAAGTCGCGATCTTGTCGAATTATAAAAACATTGATCCACACATTGAGATTATAGAGCTATCGACGAACCGTTAACCTTTTGGTACCTAATCCACGAATAACAAGATGGTTAACTGCCGCAGAATCTATATGATTTGGGGGCTTTCTATGCCCTTGATGATAAAATTGGATAGTAGAAGTTTATTTACGTTTTGACAACGGTCATTTCATAACAGGTGAAAAGTATGAAACTAATTAAAAACATTCAAGTTTATGCCCCTAAAGATTTAGGCGTTAAAGATGTATTGATTTCTGATTATAAAATAGAAAAAATAGATAATCATATCGATTTTCCTTATTCTATTGAAACAATAGATGGTACAGGTTGTATCCTTACTCCTGGTCTTATTGACCGCCATGTTCATATCACAGGTGGTGGGGGAGAAGCTGGTTTTATTTCTCGTGCAAGACCTATTGAAGTAGACGAAATACTAGATGCAGGTATTACTACTGTGATTGGACTGTTAGGAACAGATGGCTATACAAGAAACACAAAAGAATTATTCGCAAAGGCAAAAGAATTGACTCAAAAAAGAGTTCATGCCTATATTCTAACAGGAAGCTATACATATCCTACCTATACACTCACTGATTCAGTAGAAGATGATATTGTATTTATTGATAGTATATTAGGTGTCAAGCTTGCTTTAAGTGATCATAGATCTAGTCATATAACAGAGGATGAACTTGTTCGTTTAGCCTCTCAAATCCGTACAGCTAGCCTTATTGCTGGAAAACAAGCTAATTTAACACTTCATATGGGTGATGAAAAAGCAGGATTAAATCCTGTATTTCATGCATTAGAAAGAGCCGATATTCCTGTTTCTTTATTCCATCCAACACATTGTAGTCGTAATCCACACTTGTTTAAGGATGCACTGAAGTTTGCAGAAATGGGTGGTACAGTTGATTTGACATGTGAAGGTGATGGAAAGACTTTGGAATTTATTAAACAGTTTAAGGATACTTCTAAAGTCACTATTTCAAGTGATGCACAAGGTTCATGGTCTACCTATAATGAAGATGGTTCTATCAAAGAAATAGGCATTACACCTGTATCTAACTTAAAGAAAGAATTCATTTCTCTTAAGAATGAAATGGGTTATGAAGAAGCTTTACCATTCTTTACTCAAAATGTAGCCAATGTATTAGGCTTAAAGAATACAGGTATGATTAAAGAAGGATTTGATTGTGACTTAATTATCTGGAAAGATGATGAAATCAAGCATGTTATTACAAAAAAAGATTAATACTACATATAGGTTCTGATTATGATAAATATCATTCAGAACCTTTTGATTTTTATGAAATACCTAAGCGATATTGTAATATTATAAAAAAATAGCAGAAATATATTATCATATTAGTATAAAGTTGATTATTTCATAAAAAAATACAAATGATGGATTAGAAGTTTTGATTAATACTGTTAATCAAAATTTACAATATCTTTTACCATTAGACTTAGAATTAAGTAATGAAGGATTAAAAAAATGGCTTCAAAAAAGGACGATTCATAGAAATAGAGCCTATGTTTCTAATTTTTTATCTCGATTAGGGTTAAATGAAAAAGATACAAAAGGTATTATTGATATATGTCAAGGCTTATCATTGAATGTGTCTATCACTAAGCCCTCTCCATATATGAGTTCATTTTCTATTGCAATCATATTAGTGATAGGAGGAGAAATTCTTTTTCTCCTTTTTTAATTGACAAAAGAAAGAAGAAAGACTAAAATATAAATAGGAATTATTCCTAATAAGGAATAAAAGGAGGAAATACAAATGGCTAATAAATATGCAGGAACACAAACAGAAAAGAACTTAATGGAAGCTTTTTCAGGAGAATCACAAGCAAGAAATAAATATACTTACTTTGCTTCAAAAGCTAAAAAAGAAGGTTTTGAACAAATCTCATCATTATTTTTAAAAACAGCTGATAATGAAAAAGAACATGCTAAAATGTGGTTTAAAGAATTAAATGGTATTGGAAATACAGCTGAAAATTTAGTAGCAGCAGCTGAAGGTGAAAACTACGAATGGACAGATATGTATGAAGGTTTTGCAAAAACTGCAGAAGAAGAAGGGTTTCCAGAACTTGCAGCTAAATTCCGTATGGTTGGAGAAATCGAAAAACATCATGAAGAACGTTATAGAGCATTATTGCATAATGTAGAAATGCAAGAAGTTTTCGCTAAAAGTGAAGTCAAAGTTTGGGAATGTCGTAACTGTGGACATATCGTTGTTGGTGAAAAAGCACCTGATGTTTGTCCAGTATGTGATCATCCACAAGCATACTTTGAAGTTCATGCAGAAAATTATTAATGAGAAAGATGCTTCGGCATCTTTTTTTTATATTCTTATATAAATGTTGATATTGTTATATTTTTTAGTGCTTTTTGTGGATATCTCCCTATAAATATGTTTTATCTTTAGGACATTTATATTCAGACATTAATCAAAGTATTTTATTTGCTGTATTACCATTTTTAATTGCAACATATCATTATGATTATACAACAGCTGCCATGTTAGTTACGGTATCAAATGTTTTTGGAGCTTTCGTTCAACCATTTATTGGGATGTTGTCGGGTAAAAAGAATAAACTATTATATATGACATTAGGCGTATTACTTGCTTCAGGTGGAATGGTAGTTACGGGTTTTATTTCTAATTTCTTTGGATTATGTATTGCAGTCATTATGAGTGGAATTGGAGTAGCGATGTTCCATCCTCAAGCTGCCAAACTTATCAATAGTGTTTCTAGTAAAAATGCCAAAGGAAAAGGAATGAGTATTTTCTCTTTTGGTGGTAAGGTTGGTTTTACATTAGGACCAGTTTATACAGCTTTTTTAATGAATTTATTTGGGATGAAAGGAACAATTCTTTTCTTGATTCCTGGTATTGTTTTTGGAATTGTTTGTTCTTTCTTTAATAAAGATTTTGAAAATTTGGATGTTTTAGAAGTTGAAAAGAAAGAAGAAGTAAAAAGTGAACAAAAGGATGATTGGAGTGGTTTTATTAAATTATGTGGTGTTGTTTTTAGTCGTTCTATTCTTTCTAATGGAATTTCCACATTCTTAGCGTTTTATTTTATTCAACAATTTTCTAAACCAAATTCATTCGCAAGTATGTTATTGAGTGTTTTTTATGGAATAGGATCGATTACTCTTTTAGGTGGAGGAATTGCCGATTGTTTTGGACATCGTAAAATGGTACGTCTTAGTTTTTGTATCTTCTTACCTGCAATCTTTATTTTTACTAATACAAGTCATTTCGTGATTGCCTTAATAATGCTTATTTTCATGACATGTGGTGAAAGTCTTTCTTATAGTCCAATGGTTGTTTTAGGATAAAAGTATATACCTAATCATACTAGATTTGCCTCTGGTATTACTTTAGGTTTAGCGGTAAGTATTGGCGCAGCATTATGTCCTGTTCTTGGCTATGTTTCAGATGCTTATGGTTTAAATTATGCTTTTATTATTATGACAATTGTTTGTGCAATTGCTCTTGCTTGTTCAATGTTATTACCAAATGTGGAGGAAAAATGAAGAAAAGTGGTGTAATCAAAACGTACATATACTTTATCAAATAGAAAAGAATCACCAAAAGATTTTAATGAATTTTTTAAATAAATAGATTAAAATAAAAGAAAAGGGGTGATTGGATGCAAGATTATAACTCTTATGATTTATTTGTAAAAAATCCACGTATTCATACCAATTTTCCTTTTCTTGCTCTTGATTGTAATAATAAAAAAACAATTCCACCGCGTATGCGTTTTCAAGAAATGCATTGGCATGAAGATATGCAAATAACTTATGTTTTAGAAGTAATTATAAAAATTATTTCACTTGGAAAAACGATAGAAGTTCATCAAGGAGAAGCTGTTTTTATTTCTCAAAGAGTATTTCATCAGTTTATCGAAGTAGAAACAGCACATTATCGTTCTTTTCTTTTTCCAAAAAGTTTTATTAATTTTTATGAAAAAAGTCCTATGGAAAAAGAAATTGAACAAATGAACATTGGAATTTGTCTTTTAAAACAAAAAGAAATAATCGACATTATTAAAAACATCAATCATGTATCCTTTGAATTTTATCAAGAAAAACATAAAGAATACTATTTAGCAACACAACTTGTTCAATTTATGTATTATCTTTTATTACAAGCAGATCATGAAGAAAATACTTTACAAGATTATCATCATAGTTTACAAAATGTCTCGCTTTTATTCATTTACATTATCAAGAAAATATTTCTCTTGAAGAAATTGCTTCTTATGGAAATATGAGTGTTGGTCATTGTGGAAGACTTTTTATGCAAGTTCTTCAAACAACACCGTATGAATATTTAATCAATTATCGTATTAAAAAAAGTTTAGAACTATTAGGGAAAGAAAAAACACCCATTTCACAAATTGCTTTAGAAGTTGGTTTTAATGATGTCAGTTATTTTATTCAAAGCTTTAAAAAAAGAATGAACATTACCCCTAAGCAGTATCAAAAACAATTATTTAACCAGTATCAAAATAATCTACAAGATATCTAGGAGGAAAAGGATGTATTATCAAACAACATATAAATCACCCGTGGGAACTTTATTTTTAGTAAGTGATGAAGAAAATTTAATCGGATTGTGGATAGAAGGACAAAAGTATTTTCAAGCAACATTAAAAGAAGAACCTATCATTAATGATCAAATGGAAATACTTCAAAAAACCAAAAGTTGGTTAGATTGTTATTTTAAAGGAGAGAAACCAGATATTAAAGAACTTTCTTTAAAACCACAGGGAAGTCTTTTTAGACAAGAAGTATGGAAAATACTTTGTGAAATACCTTATGGTGAAGTAACAACTTATGGTAAGATTGCCAAAATTGTAGCTGAAAAAATGCATAAAGAAAAAATGTCAGGACAGGCTGTAGGCAATGCGGTAGGGCATAATCCTATCTCAATCATTATTCCTTGTCATCGTGTCGTTGGCACAAATGGCAGTTTAACGGGATATGCAGGAGGTATTGATAAAAAAATCGCTTTATTAAAACATGAAGGTGTGGATATGACATATTATTTTAAGCCTAAAGCCAGATGATTCTGGTTTTTCTTTTAATTTACTTTTATTATAGTATAATAAAAGTAAAGGTGAGAATATGAATGCATTAAAAGAAACAAAGAAAAAACATTTATTAGCTATTTTAAAATATCTTTATCTTCATAACAGTTCAACAATGAATGAATTGGTAGAAAATCTACAATTATCCCAACCAAGTATTCGTAATATGGTAAGAACGCTTCAAGAAAAACAATTGATTCAAGAAGTAGGAAATGATTTATCAAGTGGAGGAAGATGTCCAACACGCTTTGCATTAAATGAAAAGAATTATTTGATTCTTTGTCTTTATGTTCAAGTAGATAAAGTTATTTATCAATTAAGAAATTTTAATGAAATAAAAAAAGAGGGTATTCTATTTTATCAAAGTGAGGATGAATTGAAAAAGACTATCAAAGATTTAATTGATCAAGAAAAGATACATTGTTGTCAAATAGCAGTAGAAGGTATTGTTTATGAAGATGTCTATGTGACGGATCATCATAATGTTCTTGAAAAACATCAATGGTTAAAAGATATCAAAAAAGAAATAAACATTCCTCTTCAATTACAAAATGATGTTAAGATGATTCATCAAGGATGTTATTTTACTTATCAACAAGATTCTACTTATTATTTGTATATTAATGAAGTAGGTATAGGAAGTTCTTATTTCTATAAAGATGAACCACTTTATGGAAGAAGTGGAATCATGGGGGAAATAGGGTTGATATCTTTAAAAGGGAAAACAATCAATCAACAAATTCGTGAATGTCAAAACCAAGAAGAATTTAATGAGATTCTTAGTTTGTTGCTAAGTATGGTTTTTACAATGATTGATCCAAAGCGTTTAGAACTCTCATTAGATTTAAAATGGCGATATGAAGAAAATATTATTGAAAAAGTATTAAATGAAATAAATCAAAGTTGTTTTGAAAATCTTTATTTTCATGAAGATGTTTCTTCTATGTTATTTGATGGATTAGTTTATAGAGGGGTTGTTTATTTATTAAAGGAAAGGATTGAAAGAAATGAAAAAATATGAAGCAATTATTTATGATATTGATGGAACTTTGTTAAATACATTGAATATGAACATGTATCCATTGATGAAAATCATTAAAGAAGAAACGGGAGAAGATTGGACATTTGAACAAGTTTTAAAATTTGCAGCCTATCCAGGTATGAAGGTCATGGAAGAATTAGGTGTTAAAGATCAAGAAAAAACCTATGCTAGATGGGTGCAATATGTTAATGACTATGAAGATAAAGCTACCCTTTATAAAGGATTTGAAGAAGTTTTAGAAACATTTAAAAATCATAAAATTAAACAAGCAATCGTTTCTTCAAAGTTAAGAGATCAATATGAAATTGATATTGTTTCTAAAGGCATTGATCAATATATGTCAGCTGTTATTTTAGAAGATGATACAACGCATCATAAACCTCATCCAGAGCCTTTATTAAAATGTATAGAAAAATTAAATTTGAATTCTGATGAGGTGATTTATATTGGAGATGCCTATTCAGATTATCAAGCTGCTTTAAATGCCAACATTGATTTTGGACTAGCTAAATGGGGAAGTGTTGCTTGTCAAGATATTCCTAGTCAATATACTTTTGAAAACCCAATAGATTTACTGAAGTTACTTTAAGATTTTCAATAATATAATGAATGGTTATTTATGTTTTTAAGTAACATGATTGATTTTGATAAATCATACACAAAATTTTTAACAATTATTATTTCTTAAGAAATAGTCCAGAATGTCTTTAAGAATTGTTTAGAATTAGTTCATGACTTGTTCATATAACTTTCTTATTCTTTTGTTTGTAAAAAGGAGGCAGTTATATGAAGTTAAGATACATTTATCGTAGTCTTTTATTTGTTATAGGAGTATTTTTTATATTATTAGGATTTGTTGGATTATTGCTTCCTGTTGTTCCTCAAGTACCATTTTTTATTATTGGTGCGATTTGTTTGATGGAATCATCAAATCGAATTAAAGAATGGGTCAAAGGACATGAATTATATCAAAAACATTGTCAAAAGATTATTGAAAAATCACACTTTTTAAAGCGAATACTGAATTAGTATTCGTTTTTATTTTCAATAAATTGACATAGATTGTTGGGTAAAATATAATGAAGATAACTTAATAGGCAAAGCAATTGAAAAATTGTGACGCAAAGCTATAGGGTCTTTAAAATGACAGCCAGTTGCAACTATATTAAACAGGAAAATCATACCTTTGTGCATATTTTTCCTGTTTTTTTGTAGGAGGGCAGTTATGAAAAATAAAAAAGATCTATATAATAATTCAAAAAAAGAACATCGTTTAGGGTGAGAAATTATTTTTACCATTTTAGTGGCTGCTTTATTCCTTTCAATTTATACATATATTTTACAAAATAATTATAAAAAAGAATTTTATTAGTAGAAGATAATGATTTAAATGCTGAAATAGCAATAGAACTTTTAAATGAAGAAGGAATGTTTATTGATTGTGTTAAAAATGGTGTAGAGTGTATTGAACAAATTGAAAAACAGCCCGCAGATTATTATTCTTTGATTTTAATGAATATTCAAATGCCTATTTTAGATGGTTATTATACTACTCAAAAAATAAGAAGAATGAATGATCCTATTAGATCACATATTCCAATTATTGCGATGACAGACAATGCTTTTGCTGAAGATAAAAAGAAAACTTTAGAATTTAGAATGAATGATCATATTGCTAAACCAATTGACATGAATATTGTTATTCAAGTTTTAAAGAAATATATTTAATGTTAATTAATTGTTATGATTTAGATTGCATTCTTAACAAAATAAGCATAAAGAACTATAATTTTTTGGGGAGATTTATTTATGTGGGTTTTATATGCGTTTGGATCAGCTTTGTTTGCAGGAATTACATCAATTCTTGCCAAGTGTGGAATTAAAAAAACAGATTCTCATGTAGCAACAGCATTACGTACAATTGTTGTTTTGATTTTTTCATGGTTAATGGTTTTTATTGTACATAGTCAAAATCAGATTTCAACAATTTCAACAAATACATGGATTTTTCTAATCTTATCTGGTTTTGCGACAGGATCATCATGGCTTTGTTATTTTAAAGCTTTACAATTAGGAGATGTTAATAAAGTCGTACCGATTGATAAATCAAGTATAATTCTTACAATTGTTTTAGCTTTTATCTTCTTAAAAGAAGATATGACTTTATTAAAATGGATGTGTGTTATTCTAATTGGTGCAGGTACGTATTTAATGATTGATCAAAAAGAAAGTTCAACAACGACACATCATAAAAGTTGGTTGATCTATGCTTTACTTTCAGCTGTTTTTGCAAGCTTAACATCTTTACTTGGAAAAGTAGGTATGCAAAATATTGACTCTAATTTGGGAACATCTATTCGCACTGTAGTTGTTTTAATCATGTCATGGGTCGTTGTGTTTGTTGTAGGAAAACAACATACCATCAAAGAGATAGACCGTCATGAATTACTTTTTATTTGTTTATCAGGAATTGCTACAGGGTTATCATGGCTTTGTTATTACAAGGCTCTTCAAGAAGGACCAGCAAGTATAGTTGTACCAATTGATAAATTAAGTATTGTTGTGACAATTATTTTCTCATATGTTGTCTTCCATGAAAAATTAAATAAGAAATCATTGATTGGATTTTTGATTCTTGTTGTTGGAACATTATTAATGTTACTTTAAATATGGCGAAAGCCATATTTTTCTTTTCAAAAGAAATAATATCCTTTAAAATAAATAAAGGTGAAAAGAATGCAAAAACAATTAATACAATGGTATCAACAAAATAAAAGAGACTTTCCTTGGAGAAAAGACCAAAATCCATATCATATTTGGATCAGTGAAATTATGTTACAACAAACAACGACAGAAACAGTTATCCCTTATTATGAGCGTTTTCTAGAAAACTTTCCTACAATTGAAGCACTTGCCAGTGCTTCTTTAGAAGAAGTCTATAAAATGTGGGAAGGTTTAGGATATTATCGACGTGCGAAGCATTTACATGAAAGTGCTCAAATAATTGTTGAAAAATATCAAGGGAAATTTCCTTATGAATATAATGATATTTTATCTTTAAAAGGAATTGGAGAATATACTGCCGGTGCTATTAGTTCAATTGCTTATGGAAAGCAAGTTCCAGCTGTAGATGGCAATGTTTTAAGAATTATCAGTCGCTATTATTTGCTTAAAGAAAATATTGCAGAAACAAAAGTACAAAAGAAAATATATCAAATAGTTCAAGAATTGATTTTAAATCAAGATGCTTCTGCTTTTAATCAAGGAATGATGGATTTAGGAGCAACGATTTGTAAACCTGTCCATCCACTTTGTTCTCGTTGTCCGATTCAAAAAGAATGTTTAGCTTTTAAAAATAAACAAATGGATGTTTTACCTATTAATATAAAAAAAATAAAAAAACAAGAGATAAGTTATATTACAGGAATCATCACTTATCAAGATAAATATTTACTTATTCAAAATCCACCAGGGGGATTATTAGAAAATTTTTATGGTTTTGTACAATATGATGTTGAAAGTCCCTATAGTTTTGTTTCTTCTTTTCAAGAAAAGTATCATCAAGAATTAATAATTCAAGCACATATTAAAGACATTAAACATGTTTTTAGTCATCGTATATGGTTTATGCATGTTTATCATTTTGTTTTAGAACATGAAATAGAAGGAATGTATACTTTAGAGGAAATAGAGGCTTTACCTTTATCAACTGCTCATTTAAAAGTTTTAAAAGCGTATATAAAGTTCATGTAAAATACAAATAAAATAAATATAATAGTTAAAGGGTGTGATGCTATGAAATTATTTAAGAAAGAAAGTAAAATTGAAAAAGAGGAGTACTTTTCTTTTCGTGTTGAAGGAATTTATGAACATAAAAATGATGAATTGTTTGTTTTAGGAATAGTTGATGGAATTATACAAAAATTAGATTCTTTATTTTTGATAGGTCCTTATGGCTATGAAGAAAAAGTAGAGATTCAAGAATGGATAGAAGTAGATTCTAAGCAAAACTATTATGCATTATTGATTGATCAATGTTTTCAAGAAGAAATAGATCAAGGTTATATCTTTACGAATAAAAATAATCATTTAGCTTCTTCTCGAGAAGAAGTTTATAATCCTTATCTTCAATTTTTATTAGACCAAGTTAATCGTCAACACTATGATTATTTAGATATTTTATTTGAACAACTTGCGACAAGAGCTTATTTTTTAGCTGTATTTGATTATCAAGATTTTCCTATTTATCAAATAAATGATAAAAAATATTATCCAATTTATACAAGTCAATTAGAAATGAATAAAGATCAAAAATGTAAAAATAAAAAAGGTTCAGTTTATAGTTTTGATGATTATTCTAGAATGTGTTTAAATCAAGATAAACTTGATGGAATTATCATTAATCCTTATCATAAAGAAAGAAGTATTGTTTTAAATAAAGATGTTATTCAACATATTAGAACAATTAAAGAAAAAAATATAAAAACATATGCGAAAGCTAAAAGTTATCTTAAAGATAGGAAAAGGAGACAAAAGTATGAAATTGATTATGAGAGCTGATGATTTAGGATTTAGTGAAGCAGTCAATTTAGGAATTTATAAAGCAGTTAAAGAGGGTGTTATTACAAGTGTTGGGATGATGACAAATATGGAACATGCAAACCATGGGTATGAACTTGTAAAAGATTTTGATATTGCTTTAGGGCAACATACAAATATTTGTGCGGGAAGACCCTTAACTGATCCTAAGCTTATACCATCTTTAGTTCAAGAAAATGGTGAATTTTGTTCATCAAGAGAAATTAGAAGTAGAAAAGAAGATACAGTAGTTATTGAAGAAGCTGAGATGGAAATTGAAGCACAATATTTACGTTTTAAAGAAATCACTGGAAAAGATCCTGATTATTTTGAATGTCATGCTGTTATTTCACAAAACTTTTTTATAGCTTTAAGAAATGTGGCTAAAAAATATGGCCTTTTTTATGAAAATGTTGTATTTGATCAAGAGTTTGAAAAAGAAAATAATATTTATGGTATTGCAATGGCCAAGCTTAATGAACAAATGCTTTATGATCCAAAAGAATATATTGAAAACAGTTTAGAATTTATTAGAAATCATGATGTATCCGTGATGGTTTTCCATCCAGGGTATTTAGATCAATATATTCTAACACATTCATCTTTTACGCTTATTAGGGCAATGGAATGTGATTTTCTATGTTCATCATGGTTAAAAGATTGGCTTAAAGAGTATCAAATTGAATTAACTGATTTTAGAAAGGTTAAAAATGCATAGATGTTCATGGGTCAATGATGATCCTCTTTATATTGATTATCATGATCATGAATGGGGAAAACCTGTTTATGATGATCAAAAATTGTATGAAATGTTTTTATTAGAGACATTTCAAGCAGGGCTTTCTTGGATCACTATTTTACATAAAAGAGAAGCTTTTAAAGAGGCTTTTGATCAATTTGATGTTAATAAAATAGCAATGTATGATGATTGCAAAATAAATGAGCTAATGAATAATCCAAAGATTATTCGTAATTCTAGAAAAATTAAAGCAGCAGTTAAAAATGCACAAATATTTATTGAAATACAGAAAGAATATGGTTCTTTTTCTAAATATTTATGGGCTTATACAAATGATAAAATTATTTATGAAAAAAAAGAAAATGAAACAACGAGTACGTTATCAGATCAAATTTCTAAGGATTTAAAGAAAAAAGGTATGTCATTTGTAGGAAGTATTACAATCTATTCTTATTTAGAAGCAATTGGGATTTATAATCATCATGATAGAAATTGTTTTTTACATCTTTAAAGAACAGTTTCTTTTTTTGTATTATTAGGTATAATAAAAATAAGGTGAGTTTAATGCAAAAAAAGAGACAATTAAAAACTTGTATTGTTGTTGTCGTTTTAATGTGTCTACTAACGATCTCCATGACATTTCAAACAATTTGTGTAAAGACAATCAGTGATAATTATATTAATTCACTTATTGTCAATCAAATTATTGATTTAATTATAGACGAAGAAACAGATGCAAATTTTCAACAAATAAATCAGTTACAAAATAAAATAAAAAAGAGTGATGCTCTTTATCAATTAAATAGATATGCTTTTGATCAATCTATGCGAAATACCAATAAAAATAAAATAAAATTAGATCAAAAAGAATTACAAAAATTTTCTACATCATGTAAAAAAATGATCAAAGATGAATTGAATATATCTATTGAAGAAAAACAAATTATGAATATTTTAAAACAAAATCAGTTTTGGAACAAAATGATTCATCGTATGAAAAATAAGTTAAGTTCTTTTTCAAAAATCTTTGTTTTTATTTATTCGATTATGCAATCAATATTTTTTAGAATAATTATTTTATTGTGGATATTATTATGTTTTTTTAGATTATATAATTTAAATAAATCAGGTTTTTCTTTGGTTTTTTCAATAGTTCTTTTAGTAAAAGCCTTGATTGATTATATGATGATAGGATTAATTGAAATATCAAAATCTTTTTATATTAAGATGTTAAATATTCCTATTTCATCTATAAGTATTGATTCTTATTTGATTGTGGCAATGGTATCTTTAATGATTGGCATGATTCTTTTTGTTTGGCATATATATAAGGCAGAGTAATCTGTCTTTTTATTTATAATTTTTTATCTATTTGATAACAAATTATAAATTGTATGAATTTATACAATATCACTAGACAAACAAAATTGTATACAATATAATGTTAGCAATACAAATAAGAAAGGAAGGTTTTATATATGACCGAAAAAAGAGTTTACAATTTCTCAGCAGGTCCTTCAATGTTGCCTGTTGCTGTACTTGAAAAAGCAGCAAAACAAATGTTGAATTATGAAGGCAGTGGTATGTCTGTAATGGAGATGAGTCATAGATCCTCTTCCTACTTAGATATCTTTGAAAAAACAAAAGGATTATTAAAGAAAGTGATGAATGTTCCTGAAAATTATAAAATTGTTTTTATTCAAGGGGGAGCAACTCAACAATTTTCAATGGTTCCTTTAAATCTTTTAAAGAATGGGAAAGCTGATTATGCGATTACAGGTGCTTTTAGTAAAAAAGCAGCTGCAGAAGCAAAAAAATATGGGGATATTCATATTGTTTATGATGGTAGTAGCAATGATTTTAAACATATTCCAACACAAGATGAATTAGATTTATCTAAAGATGCATCTTATTTACACATCTGTGCTAATAACACAATTTATGGAACAGAATGGAAATATGTACCTGAAACAAATGGGGTACCAATTATTGCGGATATGTCATCTAATATTTTATCAAAACCAGTAGATGTAAGTAAATATGGGATGATTTATGCGGGTGCTCAAAAGAACATGGGAATTGCTGGATTAGGAGTAGCAATTATTCGTGAAGATTTACTTCAAGATGTTGCCAAAACAACACCTGTTTTGTTAGATTATAAATTGATGATCAAAAATGATTCAATGTATAACACACCACCAGCTTATGCAATTTATGTTTTAGGACTTGTTCTTGAATGGATCGATTCTTTAGGTGGATTAGAAGTTATGAAAGAAAGAAATGAAAAGAAAGCTAAATTAGTTTATGACTATTTAGATCAATCGACTTTCTATAAAGCACATAGTGATAAAGAAAATAGATCACTTATGAATGTGACTTTTACAACACCAAATAAAGATTTAGATGCGAAGTTTGTTAAAGAAAGTATCGAAGCAGGCATGACAAATTTAAAAGGTCATCGTTCTGTAGGGGGAATTCGTGCTTCTATTTACAATGCAATGCCATATGAAGGTGTTGAAAAACTTGTCGCATTTATGAAAGAATTTGAAGAAAATAATCGATAAGGAGTCAAGTATGTATAAGGTTAAATTGATGAATAAAATATCTTCAGTAGGATTGGATTATTTTAATGAAGATTATGAATATGGGGAAACGTTAGAAAATGAAGATGCTATTTTACTTAGAAGTGCATCTTTACATGAATATGAATTTACAAAAAATGTTAAAGCGATTGCGAGAGCTGGTGCGGGGGTCAATAACATTCCTGTTGAAAAATGTTCAGAAAAAGGAATTGTTGTTTTTAATACACCGGGGGCAAATGCGAATGCGGTAAAAGAACTTGTTTTATGTGCTTTATTTTTATCAAGTCGTAAGATCGTTGAAAGTATTGAATGGGTCAATACTTTAAAGGATGATGAAAATGTAGGAAAGACAGCAGAAAAAGGAAAATCAAACTTTGTAGGGCCTGAAATCGAAGGTAAAAAATTAGGGGTCATTGGTTTAGGTGCTATTGGAGTTTTAGTTGCAAATGCAGCTAATAAACTAGGAATGGAAGTTTATGGATATGATCCATTTATGTCTGTCAATTCTGCTTGGGCTTTATCAAAACATGTACGTCAAGCAAAAGATATGGATGAAATATTTAAAACATGTGACTACATTACTGTCCATGTACCAAGTACTAAAGATACAAAGGGTATGTTAAATAAAGAAAAGTTTGCATTAATGAAAGACGGAGCACGTTTATTGAACTTTGCTAGAGGGGACTTAGTTGTAAACGAGGATTTATTAGAAGCAGTTGAATCAGGTAAATTAAGTAAATATATAACTGATTTTGCTTCACAAGAATTAATTGGAAAAGATAATATTATTGTATTACCTCACTTAGGAGCTTCTACTCCTGAAAGTGAAGATAACTGTGCGAAAATGGCTGTTCAAGAATTAAAAGATTTCTTAGAAAATGGAAATATTAAAAATTCTGTGAATTTCCCAGCTGTTAATCAACCAAGAGAATCAAAAGTAAGACTATGTATTACCAATAAAAATATGCCAAATATCTTGGCACGTATTTCTAAACTGTTTGCGGATCACAATTTAAACATAGAAAATATGGTGAACCGTTCTCGTGGGGATTATGCTTATACATTAATTGATACAAATGATGATGTACGTCAAGATATTATTGAACGTATCGAAGCAGCTGAAGGAATTATTAATGTAAGAGTGATTAAATAAAACTTGATAAACGTATTTCAAGAAGTCCTAAGGGACTTCTTTTTTTGGA